>Ga0209300_1000002_pt1 | contig 291474 bp, 263 predicted proteins | sample Shrwel_input2_RT_FD_187535 | JGI IMG/M metagenome (GOLD analysis project Ga0209300, IMG submission 187535) | Subsurface microbial communities from deep shales in Ohio, USA - Utica-3 well 1 S input2 RT (SPAdes) (version 2) ... | reverse complement strand
GTCAACGAATCGGTCGAGATCTATAACCGGGACCGGCCTCACCTGGCCCTGAAGTACAAAACGCCCGATGCAATGCACCAGGCGCTTTAACGCGACATAGGTGTCAACCTATTTCAGGACTAGACACTGCTTTTTGGAAGGACCGCCTCGCACTTTCCGGGCTCCCGCCCTCATCTTAGCCATCCACATTTGACCGCATATCCGCTCATTTAGGAATGACAGCGACCTTAGCTTTCGGTAGTGTTTCCTAAGTGTGTTGAGCTCTGGGTAGCGGTAGATGGATGTTGTGACTCGGCTATCCGGGAACTAGCACTTGTTGTGGGCGTGGTTTGGCAATCACGCTTAAGAAAAGAGATTATCAAGCCGGAGGGTCAGTGGCACGTCGAGGTTATCGGGCAGGGTTGGGAGAAAGGTGGAAGACTTTTTTGAAGATGTGATACTAAGAATATGCTGGATGGAGGGCGAATTCGTTTAGCATGACTGGTAATGACTAAACTGAAAATAGAGCTGCGCCGATACGCAAGGGGATAGCATGGCAAGAAAAGATTTTGTTTATATACAAGATGTCAGTGTGGAAAATTTGAGGTTGGATACATCTAATGCAAGAATACGTACAGGTGAAGACGATGTGGATTGTATTCACAAAATTCTAAAGCAAGAGTCGCAGTTTCTTACCCTTTTTAAAGATATAGTGGAAAAAGGCTTGTCAACTATTCCTGTTTTAGTTGAGCCTATTGGTGGTAATGAATACAAGGTTTGGGATGGCAATAGACGTGTTGCTGCTTTGAAGTTGATTAATAATCCAAGGCTCTGCCATGATGCCCGGGTCAGAGGTGTGATTCAAGAGATAACCTCTGATTTAAACTTGGAAGAGTTTGAGTTTATTGATTGTTTGTCAAGCTATAACAAAGATTCCTTGGTTGAGGAAGTCGTTTTACGCCACTCAGGGGCGCTTGATGGTAAAGGGCAGCAGAATTGGAACGCATTTTTGCGGACAGTCTTTTTAGTTGGGCGAAAACTCCCAGCCGATGATAAGCGCGCCGCACAGTATTTGTTGTGGGCTGAAGACAACGGAATAGTTATCGAGGATGATTTTCCGATAACTTCCGTTACTCGTCTGTTTAATAAAGACAATATTCGAATTTTGGGTTTTGAGGTTGTTGATGACGAGCTGGTGCTTTCGAAAAATAAATCAAAAGCTTTGTTGGCTGCTAGCAAGTTGGTGACAGAGTTTTATACAAGACGAGTTAGGGTGGAGGATGTTTTTACCCCTGAAAAAGCCTCTGGCTATGTTGTTAATATAGCACAGGCGGCTGGTCTACTGTCTGAAGAGCCACAGCAAGCAGCCAACATTAATAACAACTCAGACACAGTAAACTCAGTGAGTAAGCCCTCGTCTTCCCGCGAGGCTCCTGATCCCCCCCAAACAACTACACAGGAAGACGGCGTTAAGAGTCCTGATCCTCAGCCGAAACCGGGCTCTCAGCCCTCCAGGGGACGCGGCACAACAAAGCCAAGTTGGGACCGTAATGGGCTCTTCTATCGTAAAAAGCATGGTCTAACAGTTCCACAAGATAAGGCCAAAATTCAGACTATCGTAAATGAGCTCACTAGACTGAAGGTCGACGGGCAAAATGGAACGCCTACTGCCGTTGCAGTACTTTTTAGAGCATTGATTGAGCTATGCGTAGATCACTACAATAGTAAAAACAAAATTTCTAAGCCTGATGAGGTTTTTCATAAGAAAGTTGCTAAAGTTGCTGATGATCTTAAGCATAGAGATATTATTGATACAGAGCTTTACAGTGTAGTTATTTCAAGGTCCCGCGATGATAACGGAATTCTTAATGTTCGGACTTTGCATAAATATGTTCATTCGAGTGCATCCCATGCAAACAAGCAAGTTCTAAATAGCTTGTGGGACGAGTTGGGCGAGTTTCTTGCTGCTTGCCTTCGTTCTTGATCTTGTCTATCGTTTTAAAATTGGCGAGCTCTTAAGTTCTATGTTGCCATAAAAAAGTATTTCTTTAGCGACAGGCCTGGCAAGATGCGTGGAATAGTGTAGTGAAAATTCCTCGCGTTTTGCCCACTTGTAGATATTTCTAATTTCCTCGCAATTGTCGTAGGTCACGATCCAAGGTAATTTTAGGTTGTTTACTATATCTGCAATGGCTTTATGGTCTCCAGGGTTGTAGTAGTTACGGTAGAGCTGTTCTGCCTTATTAAAATAAGGTGGGTCAAGATACACGAAGTGATCGCGATTATGATGAGGAAGCTCATCTCTTAGAAGTGCCATCGCATCAAGCTGATGTAGCTCTATTTGGCTACGCTTAGTCGCAATTTTTTTGATGCGATCTATGAGTTTTTCTTTTTTATAACGTGCGTCCAGTTTGTAATTTCCTGACTGTTCTTTTCCACCAATGACACCGCCACGAATGATGCCAGAGCGATTAGTTCTGTTCAGGAAAAATGTCGCGAATCCGAGATTAGTCTTACTGTGGTCGTTAGCGTTATCTAACACGGCTTTTTGCTGATACCAAGTATCCATCGTAACCGGCGTATCCAAAATCAATGTAACTAGCTTATCGGTATCATTAAGAAGCGCCCACCAGAATGCATTAATAGCGGGGTCAGCATCGTTGATAACGATACCTTCCACATGGTCGTTCATGAGCAAGTACATTGCTGCACCGGCACCGCCTGCGTAGGGTTCTACGTACCAGTGGTTGCTCAATCCATTATGGCGAATGACTTCCGCAAGCCAAGCTCCCAGGCGGCCTTTGCCGCCGGGGTAACGTAGAGGGGTTACAAAAGATGATGACATTGAATTTCCAAATAGCTCTGGAGAAAATTCTAACTGGTATTCCATGCGAGGGCCAGCTCCTGCGCTATGGCCAGCTCGATTGGCCTCGTTGATTGGTCGGCCATTCTATGCGTACTCCGGCTTCTATCAAAATTAGGAGTGGAAAACTTGCCTCCGCCTTGGCATCAGGCATTTCTTGCGTCTAGCTGTATGTCTTCTCTACTGGCACGAGCCGCGCGGGTGCCAGGCGGCGTTCTTGTGTGGAGCGAGCAGGTACCTTGCCCTTGCTCATCTTCCCATTGAGCTCGCCCAGAACGTTCATCAACTTGCGCTCCCGCTGTGCTCTTCGTTCCGGCGTGTCGCGACTGAATGCGGTGAAAGGCGTTGGCAGGGACGATGTTCAGTGAACTATCTGGGTATGCTGAATAAATCATACAGCCGGCATTCGCGGCAGGTTTCCTTCAAGCTCCGCATATGGCGACACAGCGCGTGCAGATTCATGCGACCGCACACGTCCACTGCGTCATCTGATCGAGCCGCGGGAGGGAAGTGGGCCATCAGGGGGGCGCTAGACGTTACGATACCGTGAATGCCTAGCGCCCGAGCATCCGATGTAGCGTGTCGTCACGCCGAATCAACCGGTGATAGCCGGCCATGAGGATATGTCCGGTCACCAAGGCGGAGAGGAACCAGGAAAGTGGCGCATGGAGTTGGCCGAACGCGGTGGCCCAGGGCACATCGGCGTCGGTCCAATACGCCGTGCCGAAGACATATACGCCGTAGCCAGCCCCCCAGGTGAATGCCATGCCCGACAGCGGCATCAGCAGCAGCACCAGATACATCAGCACATGCCCCCATATAGCCGCCTTTTGAAGTGCGCCACGGTGCTCCGGCCGGTGCCTAAGCTGCGAGATGGCCCACAGCGTGCGCATGGCCATCAAGGCGAGAATGCCGACGCCGATGGTCGTGTGCCACTGCACGATAGCCTGACTGTAGACGTTTCCCTCCCACAGGATATTGAAAAACGAGCTGGTCAGTTGAAGGATGACCAGAACCGCGATGAGCCAGTGCAGGCATCGCGTGATGCTACCGTAGTGGCTGGGTGAGTCGCTCAACATGGCGCAAGTCCGCATTAACAATAATGTTTCATATTCGCATCTTTGGATTAAAAATTCCTCATCAATGTTCTCTCTTCGCGGTGCTTTGTCTAACGTCAGCGATCCGCTTATGCTGGACGTCGGGTTGATAGCAAAATGAAGGGTCATACCCGCCGATCAATCAACAATTAAGGTCTGCACAAGGAGTCTTCTGCAATGACCGTCAAGAAACCGCTTATCGGTGCTATTTCCGCGGTGGCCTTGGCCACCAGTCTTTCCGCTATGGCCGAGCCGCTCAAGATCGGCGTGTTGGTGCCGTTGACCGGCGATCTGCAAAGCTACGGTGAGCCTGCGCTCAAGGCCTCGCAACTCGCTGCCAAGGAGATCAATGCCGTCGGTGGTGTACTCGGTGAGGATGTCCAGATCGCCAGCGGCGATACCCAAACCTCGCCCCAGCCCGGCGTCGCCGCGGCCCAGAAGCTGGTCAACATCGAAGGCGTCAACGCGATCTTCGGCGCGCTCTCCAGCGGGGTGACCATCCCCGTGGCGCAGAGCGTCTCCAAGCCTGAAAAGGTGCCGCAGATCAGCAGTGCTTCGACCTCGCCGGTGATCACCTCGCTGGATGACGACGACTTCCTGTTCCGTACCGTGCCGTCGGACGCCTTTCAGGGTGTAGCGCTCTCCGAAGTGACCCAGGAAAAGAGCTACGACAACGTCAGTATCATCTACATCAACAACGACTACGGCAAAGGGCTTGCCGACGCCTTTACCAAGGCCTTTGAGAAGGCGGGTGGCACGGTTTCCGCGTCAGTGGCCTACGAACAAGGCCAGGCGGCCTATCGCGGCGAACTTCAACAGGCCGCCAACGACGCTGCCGAGGCACTGGTACTGATCGGTTACCCAGAGAATGGACAGACCATCCTGCGTCAGTCGCTGGAGGGCGGCTTCTTCAAGAACTTCGTGTTCACCGATGGCATGAAGGCGCCCGAGCTGGTCGACAACCTGGGTGCGCAATACCTCGAAGGGTCGGTGGGCACCGTGCCGCAGGCCCGCGCCGACTCGCCGGGAGCCCAGCACTTCAGCAGCGCCTATGAGGGCGAATACGGTTCACTGCCGCCCAAGCCCTATCTGGATACCGCCTACGACGCCTTCTACCTGCTCTCGCTGGCGGCCCAGGCGGCCGGCACCACCGACAGCGTGGCGATTCGCGATCAACTGCGTGCCGTCGCCAACCCACCGGGTGAGAAGGTCGGCCCGGGCGAATTCAAGAAAGCCGTCAAGCTGCTGGAGGGAGGCCAGGAGATCGATTACGAGGGCGCGTCCGGCACGGTCAACTTCGATGCCAACGGTGACGTGCCGGGAACCTTCGGTGAGTGGACCTTCAAGGATGGTGAAGTGGTTACCACTCGGATCTTCGAACCCAAGATGTAATTGCGAGCAGGCAACCGACCGGTCGCCGGTCAAATGCCCCTAAGCAAACGAAGCGCTCCCGGCCTTGGCCGAGGGCGCTTTTTTAGCGATTGCTGTTCATCATCAATGGGCTATTTGCTGGGAGCGGTCGTGCCACTCAGCGCTTCCTGGAGGTCAGTCGGGGCGGCTTCTCGGGCAGAATCCCCTCGGGGCGCAATACCAGGATCACCTGCAGCAACACGCCGATCAACAGCACGCGCAGGGCCGCGGCCTGAGTGGCGTGCTCGGTGGGCAGCAGGTCGGTGAGTAGCGCGGTGCCCGACCACACGCCCCACACCACGATGGCACCGAGAATCGCCCCGCGATTGTTGCCGCTGCCGCCGGCGATCAGCATTACCCAGACCAGGAAGGTGCCGTAGAGCGGCATGAATGCTTCGGGGCTCAAAAAGCCGAAGAAGTGGGCATAGAGCCCGCCCCCCAGGCCCATGATCGCCGAGCCCAGCACGAACGCCTGTAGCCGGAAGCTGGCGATCGACTTGCCGGCCGCTGCGGTGGCCGGTTCGTTCTCGCGGATGGCGCGCAGCACGCGGCCCCAGGGCGAGCCGTAGGCGCGTTCGACCAGAACATACACGCCGGCGACGAATAACACCACGATCACCAGATAAGCGAACGGGCTGGCCAGTGCGGTGTCGGCCATTGGCCGGTCGATGCCGGCGATGCCGCGCACCCCGTTGGTCAGCCAACCCTCGTTCTTGACGAATAGGCGGACCATCTCGGCGATGCCGATCGAAGCGATGGCCAGGTAGTCAGTGCGCAGCCGCGCGGTGATCAGGCCGACGACCAGGCCGAGCAGCGTCGAGGCGATGATTGCGCCGGCGAGGCCGACCAAAAAGGGCATGCCGAAGCCGCCCAGGTAGTCGGGACTCGACGGTGTGGTGAGGATGGCGCTGGTATAGGCGCCGACGGCGAAGAAGCCGGCGACACCGATGTTGAACTGACCGGTGAACCCCCACTGCATGTTGAGGCCCAGCGCGAGCACGGCATAGATGCCGGCGAAGGTCAGAAACGAGACCAGGTACGAGGCGATGCCGGTGAGTTCCATCACACAGTCCCCTTGAAGATGCCCTGTGGACGCAGGATGAGCATCCCGACCATGATCGCGAAGGCCACGGCGGGCTTGTAGGCGGCGGGGATCAGCAGCGTCGACATTTCCATCGACACGCCGATGATCATGCCGCCGGCAATGGCGCCGTAGGGCCGGCCGATGCCGCCGAGAATCGCCGCGGCGAACACCGGCAGCAGGGTGGTCCAGCCCATCACCGGGTGCAGGCGCGTGTCGATGCCCAAGAACACGCCGGCCGCGGCCGCCAGCGCGCCGCCGATCACCCAGGTGACCATGATCACGCGCTCGGCGGGAATCCCCGAAATCAGCGCCAGGTCCATGTTGTCGGACATCGCGCGCATCGCCTTGCCCAGCCGGGTGTGGGTCAGGAATAGATGCACACCGGCAACTAGGCCCAGCGAGATCAGCATGATCCACAGATGGTCGGGCTTGAGCCGCAGGCCGCCCAGCCAGTCGAGCCGCCACGGAAACTGGATACCCGAGGCGTAGGTCTGGTTGTCGGAACCCCAGATCAGTTGCACCAGGCTGCGCAGGATCAGCGCCATGCCGAACGAGGCGATCAGCAGGATCACCGGTTGGGTGCGGCGAATGCGTCGGTAGAGCACCTGGTCGATGAACACCGCGACCACGGCCATGCCGACCATCGCCGCGGGCAGCGCCCACCACGAGCTCAGCCCGAAGGCCGAGATGAAGGCCAGCCCCAGGTAAGCGCCGAGGGTCATGAAGTCGCCATGCGCGAAGTGCGCGAAGCGCAGGATGCCGAAGATCATCGACACGCCGATCGCGCCCATGGCCAGCACGCTGCCCAGCACCAGGCCGTAGACGAGCAGTTGCAGGATATCGGACATGGTTCAGCCTCCCAGGAACATTTCGGCGACTTCCGGGTTGGCCAACAGGTTGGGGCCGGTGTCTTCGTGACGGTTACTGCCGGTGGCCAGCACGTAACCCCGGCTGGCAATGGACAGCGCCTGCTTGGCGTTCTGCTCGACCATCAGCACGCCGATGCCCTGGGCATTGATCTCCCGAATGCGCTCGAAGGTCTCGTCGATCAGCAGTGGCGAGAGCCCGGCGGTGGGTTCGTCGAGCATCAGCAACTGCGGGTCGATCATCAGCGCGCGGCCCATGGCGACCATCTGGCGTTCGCCGCCGGACATCAGCCCGGCCTGCTGGCGGCGCCGCTCTGCGAGCTTGGGAAACAGCGTGTAGACCTTGTCGAGGCGCTTGGACAGGTCGCCTTTCATCAGGTAGGCGCCCATCTCGAGGTTCTCGCGCACCGTCAGCGACGGAAAGACGTTCTTCTCCTGGGGCACGTAGGCGATGCCGCGGCGGACCATCTGTTCGGGCTTGGCGTTGGTGATCGTCTCGCCACGGTAGAGGACGTTGCCTTCGCGTACCTTCAGCAGGCCGAACACCGCCTTCATCGCGGTAGATTTTCCGGCGCCGTTGGGGCCGACGATGACCACGATCTCATCGGTCTCCACGCGCAAGTTGGTGCCCTGGAGGATATCGACACCGCCATAGCCGCCGTAGAGGCCCTTGGCTTCGAGCAGGCTGCTCATGAGGGCGCTCCTTGATCCGCTGTGCCCATCCGGCCGCTGGCACCGCCACCCAGATAGGCCTCGCGGACCTCCTCGTTCTGACGCAGCGCCTCCATCGAGCCGGAGGCGATGAGCTCGCCGTTGGCCATCACGTGAACCGGCTCGCACAGCGCCGAGATCAGATCCATGTCGTGTTCGATGACGCAGAAGGTGTAGCCGCGTTCGCGGTTGAGCCGCAGGATCGCTTCGCGGATCTTGCCGAGCAGGGTGCGGTTGACGCCGGCGCCGGGTTCGTCGAGCAGTACTACCTTGGCGTCGGTCATCATCGTGCGGCCCAGATCGAGCAGCTTCTTCTGACCGCCCGACAGGTTGCCGGCGAGCTCGTCAGCGACGTGGGTGATCTCGAGGAATTTGAGCACATCGTCGACGCGGTCAAGCACCTCGCTGTCCTGCTGCTTGACCTTGCCCCAGCGCAGCCAGCTCTTGAACAGGTTCTCGCCGCTCTGGCCGGGCGGCACCACCATCAGATTCTCACGCACCGTCATGCGCGAGAATTCATGGGGGATCTGGAAGGTGCGCACCAGGCCGCGGTGGAATAACTTATGTGGCGGTAGGCCGGTAATGTCTTGGCCGTCGAGCAGCACATGGCCGCTGGATGGGGGGAAGCGTCCGGCGATGATATTGAACAGTGTGCTCTTGCCGGCCCCGTTGGGGCCGATCAGCCCGGTGATGCTGCCCTGCGTTACCTCGAAGGAAACGCCCCGTACCGCCTGCAGGCCGCCGAACGCCTTGGAGACGTTGTCGATTCGGATCAAGGGAGAATGCCTCGTAAGCGTTTTGTTGTGGTTGTGTGCGTGCGGATCTGGCGGTTAGCCGGGCTCCTCTCGCCTAGTTGAACTTGTACACGCAGTAACACAATTAACCCTATCAGGCGATTGATATCAATGTCATGTCCGCATGGAATCAGTACGTGTCCGTTGTAGAGCTAGCCACGACGTGGCCACAGGATGTCCTCATCAGAATGAACTGTGAACTGACTGAAGGCCCCTCGGGCCTTTAGCAGCCAGTTCATCAGATATGCGTTTCCATCTTATAGGCACTTGTTAGGCAGAGCCTAGAACGCCTCCCAGTCATCACCCTCGCTGGGTACCGGCGACCTGGTTTTCTCGCTTCGCGCTGGTGCCGAGTTTAGTGCCGCCGGCCGCGAAGCAGTTGAGTGGGATGGCGTCGATCCCTCGTCCTCGCCGAGCACGAAGCCGTTGATCAATTGGCTCAGACGCTGGGCGTGTTCGCGCATGGCGTCGGCGCTGGCAGCGGTATGCTGGACCATGGCGGCGTTCTGCTGGGTCATGGTGTCCATTTCCGTTACCGCGACATTGACTTGGCTGATGCCACTGCTTTGTTCCCTCGCGCCCGCGCTGATTTCGCCGATCACATCGGTGACGCGGGCGACGCTGGAGACGATCTCCTGCATGGTCTCGCCCGCACTGCGCACCAGTTCGGTGCCCGAGCGGGTGTACGTGACGGACGTATCGATCAGCTCGCGTATCTCCCGCGAGGCCTCGCTGGAGCGGCTGGCGAGGGTGCGCACTTCCTCGGCGACCACGGCGAAGCCGCGACCGTGCTCGCCGGCGCGGGCCGCCTCCACCGAGGCATTGAGGGCCAGGATATTGGTCTGGAAGGCGATCGAATCGATCATGGTGATGATCTCGCCGATCTTGGCCGCCGAGGCGTTGATGTCGTTCATGGTGCGTTCGACCTGGCTCATCGAGGCTTCGCCGCGGCGTGCCACGTCGGCCGTAGTCTGGGCCAATTGATTGGCCTGCTGTGCCGATTCGGCGCTATGCGTGACGGTGGAGGTGATCTCTTCCATCGAGGCCGAGGTTTCCTGCAAATTGGCGGCAGCCTGGTCGGTACGTGTTGCCAATTCTTCGCTACCGCGGGCAATTTCTTCCGAGGCGTGAGAGACCTGGGCGGTGCTGCTGCGCACATCGCGTAGAGTCTCTTGCATGCGTGCCACGAAGGCATTGAATTGGGTCGCCAGCTCGCCGACCTCGTCGCGACTTTCGATCTCGAGTCGCCGGGTCAGGTCACCCTTGCCTTGGGCGATGTCCTGCATGGCATGGGCGGTGCGACGGATGGGCTGGATGGTGCGTCGGGTCAGCCAGTAGGCGATGAGGGCCACGATGACGAAGATGGCTGCACCGATCAGTACGGTAGCGATCAAAACTCTGCGCAGTTCGGCCGCCTGAGTAGCCTCGACAGCGGCCATGGCCGCGTCGATGCCGGTGACATAAGTGCCCGCGCCCAGCATCCAGTTCCACTTGTCGATCCCAGTGGCATAGGAATACTTGGTTGCGATCTCGCCGCTGTCCGGATGCGGCCAGGCGTACTGGTAATGACCGCCTCCCTGCTTGGCGAGCTCGATCATGTCGCTAATCAACAGGTTGCCGTGCTTGTCCTGGGTCTCGATGGCGTTCTTGCCGATGCTCTCTGGCTTCACCGGTTGTACCAGGGTGGTGCCATCGTAGGCGTAGACGAAGACGTAGTTGCTGCCGTCGAAGCGCATGCTGCTGAGGATCTCCTTGGCGCGGGCCTGGGCTTCGGCGTCGTTGGGACCGGCTTCGGCGACGATGGGGGCAATGGCAGACTTGGCGGTTTCTATGACGTTCTGCACGGCGGCTTTACGCGACTCGATCAACATGTCGCGCTGCTCGGCCAGGGCGGTGCGCGATGCCTGGACGAGATCGTAAGCGACTACTCCGGTCAGGGTCACAGTCATCAGCAATAATGGAACGAGTACCAGCAGCAGGACCTTGCCCTGCAAGCTTAGCGAAATACCGCGGTGCGACCCGTGTCTTGTCGTGGCCATCCAGACGACCTCCCGTGTACAGAGTGAATGCTTCATGTCATGGATATATCGGCATATCCGAGAGCGTCTGGATGCTACTTTGGTTAACTATGCTTAAGTCCCCCCATCAGGTTTATGGAGCGTACTAAGCGTTGCGGACTTTCAGCACCTGGCCATCGAGATCCTTGTCCAATTCCCCCGTACGCTGCTGCTGGACTTCGCAGTGGTGCATGCGCTCCAGCAACGCCAGTCGAAGCTATTTCCAATAGGGTTGTCTTGCTGGGATAGCTGTAAATACCTGTGAAACCGCAGCCTTGTCCGCCGTTATCTTGCTAAGCTGTGCATCTGTCCTCCCGGCTGCTGGTCGGTCTTTATGCCACTCGTTTACAAGGATTCCCCCATGCCGAATGTGTTGTCTCTTCTGGAGGAGGTTACGTCGCCGATCATCGGGCTTGGCTGCATGAACTTGTCCCATGGCTATGGGACGCCGGTACCGGAAGCCGAGGGCGTGCGGGCGTTGCAGGCGGCGTTCGAGATGGGCTATCGCCATTTCGATACCGCAACGCTTTACGGGGCGACGGCCAACGAATCGCTGGTGGGCAAGGCGCTCGAGGGGCGGCGCGATCAGTTGCTGCTGGCCAGCAAATGCGGCATGGCGATCGATCCGGCGCTGGGCCGCAAGGTGATCGACGGACGCCCCGAGACGCTGCGCCGGCAGTGCGAGGCGAGCTTGCAGCGCCTGCGTACCGACCGGCTGGATCTCTATTACCTGCATCGCATGGATCGTCAGGTGCCCATCGAGGAAAGCGTCGGGGCGCTGGGGCGGCTGGTCGAGGAGGGCAAGCTGCGTGCCGTGGGGCTTTCCGAGGTCTCCGCCGAGACGCTGCGCCGTGCCCACGCCGAATCTCCGGTGGCGGCGGTGCAGTCGGAATATTCGTTGTGGACGCGTAACCCCGAGATTGCCTTGCTTGAAGTCTGTCGCGAACTGGGCACCACGCTGGTGGCGTTTAGCCCGCTGGGCCGGGGCTTTCTGGCGGATGCGGTGCCGGACCCGACGCGTCTGGAAGAAAGTGATATGCGGCGCGGCATGCCCCGTTTCAGTGACGAGCATTACCCGCACAATAAGCGTCTGTTGGCGGATTTCACTGCGCTGGCCGATGAGCTGGAGATAACGCCGGGGCAGTTGGCGCTGGCGTGGGTGACGGCGCAGGGGGCCGATATCGTACCCATTCCCGGCACGCGTGATATCGCTCATATGCGTGAGAACCTGGCCGCGGAAACATTGCGATTGGATGCTACCTCGCTCGAAAAATTGAGCGCGATGATGACGCCCGATCAAGTGCGTGGCGGACGCTACAACGATGCGCAGCAGGCGGATATCGATACCGAGGAGTTTGCGTGATGCCAGACGCTATAAGCGCTGAACGTACATCGCATGTCAGATATCGCTGACAGGCAAGCGTCACCGAACCGCCTACGATGGACGTACGGCAAAGGATTCGCCGTGCAAATGCCCCGGCCAGGATGGCCGGGTTTTTTCGATCATGACTCGGACGTGGCGGTGCCCATTTCGCGTTCGAGGCGCCGCGCCACGTCGCTAGGCGAGCCGGTATGGCGTGCCAGAAGATCATAGGCCACGGGTACGACGAGCAGCGTGAAAAGCGTTGCGGCGGCTACGCCACTGAAGATGACCGTGCCGATGACCAGACGCGTCTCGGCGCCGGGGCCGCTGGCGAAAATTAGAGGCACGGCGCCAGCCATAGTGGTAAAGGCGGTCATCAGGATCGGACGCATGCGTGTCACCGAGGCGTCTATCAGAGCGTCGCGAAAGGCGCGGCCTTCATCGCGTAGCTGATTGGCGAATTCGACGATCAGAATACCGTTCTTGGCGGCCAGCCCCACCAGCATCACCATGCCCACCTGGCTGTAGATGTTCAGCGATTGGCCGGTCAGCCACAGACCGAGCAGAGCGCCGCTGATTGCCAGGGGCACGGTCAGCATGATGACCAGCGGATGCACGAAGCTCTCGAACTGCGCCGCGAGCACGAGGAAAACCACCAGCAGACCCATGAGCATCAGGAAGGCGGTGGCGCCGCTGGCTTCCTGATAGTCCCGCGAGGGCCCCTTGTAATCGATCATGGCGTCGGCAGGCAGTTCCTCGTCGGCAATGGTGTTGAGATAGTCCAGCGCCTCGCCCATGGCGGTGCCGTCCACGAGGTTGGCTTCCAGCGTGATGGCGCGGACACGATTGAAGCGGTTGAGCTCACTGGCGTCGGCATAGTTGCTGAGGGTGACCAGGCTCGCCAGGGGGATGAGTTCGCCGCTGCGCTGGGAGCGCACCTGAACGTTGTTCAGGGCACTGGGACTACGCTGCGTGTCGCGTTCGCCCTCGAGGATGACATCGTATTCCTCGCCGTCATCCACATAACTGGTGACGCTGCGCCCGCCGAATAGCGTCTGCAAGGTCTGGCCGATGGTCGTGACGGTCACACCCAAGGCGGCGGCACGTTGGTAGTCGATCTCGATACGTAGCTGGGGCTGGGTTTCCTTGTAGTCACTCTCTATGTCAGTAAGCCCTGGGTCATCCTCATTGATGCGCTCGAGCAGACGGTCGCGCCAGGTAACCAGCGATTCGTAGGTGCCGCCGCCGATCACGAACTGCACCGGTTTCTGAATGCTCCCGCCGAAGCCTTGCCGCATCACCGGGTAGGCCTCGACGCCGGGGAGATCCACAAGGCGTTGTCGCACATCGGCCATGATGGCCCAGGCCGAGCGCCGCTCGCCCCAATCAGCGAGGCTGACAATCACCATGCCGTCGTTGAAGTTCTCGATGTTGCCATAGCCGCGTGGTGCGCGTACCGAGATGTTGCGGATTTCGCCCTCGTCGACCAGCGGTAGCAGGCGCGCCTCGATTTCGTCCATGTAGTCCTGCATATAATCGAAGGTAGCGCCTTGGGGGCCGTTGACGAGGATGAAGAAGTTGCCTCGATCTTCCTGCGGGGTGTACTCGTTGGGCAGCTCGGTAAACAGCCAGGCCGTGGCGCCAAGCATGACGACGAACACGACCAGGCATAGCCAGCGCAGGCGCAACAGCGTGAACAGCACATGGCGATAGAGTCGCTGGGTGGCATCGAGCAGGGTATGTACGGCATGGCTGATGCGGCTTTCGTGCATGCGAGGGTCGAGCACCTTTGAGCACATCATCGGGGCCAATGACAGCGCCAGCAGGCAGGAGATCGCTACGGAAGCGGCCAGGGTCAACGCGAATTCGGAAAATAACCGGCCGATGTCTCCGCGTAGAAAGCTCAACGGCACGAACACCGCGATCAATACCAGGGTGGTGGCGATGACCGCGAAGCCGATCTGTCGCGTGCCGTGAAATGCGGCCACCAGGGGCGTTTCTCCGTAGAGCTGCATGCGACGGTGGACGTTTTCGAGCACCACGATGGCATCGTCGACGACCAACCCGATGGCCAGGACCAGGGCGAGAAGCGTCAGCAGATTGAGCGTGAAGCCGAAGACATTCAAGGCGATGAAGGTACCGATGATCGAGATCGGCACGGTGACCGCGGGCACCAGCGTGGTGCGCACATTGCCCAGGAACAGGAAGATCACCACCACGACGAGCCCCATGGCAATGAATAGCGTGGCGACGACTTCCTTCAGGGCACCGGAGACAAACACCGAAGAGTCGAAGTTGAGGCGTAGTTGCATGCCGTCAGGCAGGGTTGACTTCAGGCGTTCCATCTCCGCCTTGACGCCCTGAGAGACCTCGAGAATATTGGCGGTGGACTGCTTCATGATCCCCAGGCCCACCATGGGCACGCCGTTGCCGCGAAATAACGAACGCTCCTCCACCGAGCCCACTTCGACACGCGCCACGTCGCTCAGTCGCGTGAGGTAGCCATCATTGCCCTGGGCAATGACCAGATCACGGAAGTCATCGGCGGTCTCGAAGCTGCGCGGCAGGCGCAGGGTGAACTGGCGCGAATCGGACTCCAGAAAGCCGGCGGGTAATTCCACGTTCTCGGTACGCAGGGCGTCTTCCACGTCGCTGACGGTCAGTTCGCGAGCGGCCAGCGCATTGCGCTTCAGCCATACACGCATGGCGTATTCCTTGCCACCGCCGACGCGTACGCGCGAGACGCCGGTTTGCGTGGAGAAGCGGTCGACCAGGTAGCGATTGGCGTAATCGGTCAATTCGGGGACCGAATAGCCTTCCGCCGTGAGGCTCAGCCACATGATGACGTCGTCGCTGCTATCGGCCTTTTCCACTTCGGGCGGCTCGGCCTCCTCGGGCAGGTTATCGCTGACCCCTGATACCCGGTCGCGAATATCGTTGGCCGCCGCTTCGATGTTGCGGTCGAGGCTGAAGGTAATGTCGATTTCCGATTCGCCATCGCTGCTGGTCGACTCGATGAGTTCGATGCCTTCGATGCCGGCGATGCGGTCCTCGATCACTTGGGTGATGCGCGTTTCCACGACATTCGCCGATGCCCCGGGATAGTTCGTCTCGACGCTGATCACAGGTGGGTCGATGGCGGGATACTCCTGCACCGGCAGGCGCTCGAGCGCGAGAATGCCGAACACGATCAATAGCAGGGCGAAGACGGTCGCCAGTACAGGGCGCTTGATGGCGGTATCGGAAAGGCGCATCAGTTGCCTTCTCCGCCACGTGTTTGCTTGTCACGTGCGTCGTCGTCACGCGCGGTTTTGAGAATCTCGCTGATCTCACGGTTACCATCGTCGAGCGCCAGGATATCCACGTGCTCGCCGTCACGAACCTTGGTGGTGCCATGACTAACGACCCAATCGCCGGCTTGCAACCCACTGCGGATTTCGACTTTGCCAGCGCGGCGTTCACCGATTTCCACCTGGCGGCGTTGGATTTGATTGTCCGCGTCGCGCGCAATGCGCAGTACGTATTGGCGTTCGCCGTTGGGTACGAGGACGGATTCCGGCACGACCAGCGTCTCACGGGGGCGTTGCTCCAGGGTCACGACCATCAACATGCCGGGGCGCAGCAGGCGGTCAGGGTTGGGCAGCTGGGCGCGCACGCTGACACTGCGTGAAACGGGGTCGATACGCGTGCCGATACTGGTGACCTTGCCATGAAAGACCTGCTCGGGGTAACTGGCCGTGGTGGCGCTCAGCGACATACCGGGCGCTAGCGCGCCGAGAAATGTTGCGGGGACCGTAAAGTCGAGCTTCATGCGGTCGATTTTGTCGAGTGTGATGAGCTCGGTGCCAGGCGTGACCAGGGCGCCGACACTGATATCACGCTGGCCCACGGTGCCGGCGAACGGTGCGCGCAGGCGATGATCGGCGAGACGTGTTTGTATCTCGTCGATCTGCGCGTTGACCTGAGCGAGTTGAGCCTTGGCATCCTCAACGTCGGCGCGGATACCGACATTGCGATCCTGGAGTTGCTGGGCGCGGCGCACGGCGTTTTCGCGCTCTTGTCGCAATGCGCGAGCGGCACGCAGTTCGGCCTGCTCCGCGCTATCGTCGAGACGGACCAGCAGGTCGCCTTGCGCGACACGTTGGCTGTCGTTGAAGCTGATCTCGGTAATGGTATCGGTCACGGTGGCAGAAAGCGTTACGCTTTCGTCGGCATGCAACGTGCCCAGCGCTTCCAGCGGGTCGCTCCATTGAGTGGTAACAACGGGGGCGGCGATGACTGACGTGCGCGCGTCGGTGTCCTGTGCGTTGGCGTTTCCCAGCATCAGCAGGCCAAGTAGCGCCACTCCTAGGCGACGCTGGCCGTAAGCGGTTACGGCCAGAAGAGAAGATACGGGCATAGTGTCTCGTTATGGTCTCGGCTCGATGGCGACCGTGAAGCTAACACCTGCGTAACGGCTGTCGCGTCTAGGCTCACGAGGCATCGCGCTGGAATGTCTCTGAATGTCTCATGTTGTATCCGACCTGGGCACCGGATAAAAGCGCGGATTGGCTCACGGGACATCATGCACGCTTTTTCCACGTTTAGGATTAATCAGGCTCGGGTTGTGTTCAACGCGGCACGGAGGCATGCGTTACCTGTGCTCGTCGCTGTGTTGGATAACGCTTAGAATGTCTACCTTTGCTTGAAACGAGATGCTCTGATGGCACAGACCTATGACGTAGTGGTGATCGGTGCCGGCGCGGCGGGACTGATGTGCGCACTGACCGCCGGTTATGAGGGGCGGCGTGTGTTGGTGCTCGATCATGCCAACAAGGCGGGCAAGAAGATCTTGATGTCCGGAGGCGGGCGTTGCAATTTCACCAATCTGGCGACGGGGCCGGAACACTTCTTTTCCGCCAACCCGCATTTCTGCATCTCTGCGCTCAAGCGCTATACGCCGAGCCATTTCATCGAGCTCGTCGAACGCCACGGCATTGAGCATGTCGAGAAGGCACCAGGGCAGCTTTTCTGTGCCGATTCGGCCAAGCCGATCGTGTCCATGTTGCTCACCGAATGCGAGTGGGCAGGGGCGGAAGTACGCCTCAAGACACGTATTACATCTCTCGAGCGATGCGGCGAGGGCATGCGCCTCGAGACCTCGAGTGGTGTGATCGATGCCGGTGCGGTGGTCATCGCCACCGGCGGATTGTCGATTCCCACCATGGGCGCTACCGGCTTTGGCTATGATATCGCCCGTCAGTTTGGCTTGGGTGTCACCGAGACGCGTGCCGCGTTGGTGCCGTTCACGCTGACCTCGCAATGGCGAGAGCGGGCCGCATCGCTTGCGGGGGTGAGTTGTCCGGTGACGGTCGAGGTCGGTGAGGGACGCTATCACGAGCCGATGCTGTTCACGCATCGTGGTGTCTCGGGGCCGGCCATGCTGCAGGCCTCCAGCCATTGGCAGCCGGGCATGGCGTTGTCCATCGATTTGCTGCCGGAGGTCGATGTCGCCGGGGAACTGGTCGCCATGCGTCATGACGCTCCCAAGCGGCGTGTATCCACGTGGCTGGGAGAAAGGCTGCCCAAGCGGCTGGCGCAGGCCTGGTGCGAATGGCACGGTGTGGCGGAAATTCCGCTGGGAGCGTTGTCCAACCATGCGGTGACGCGCCTGGAGGGCGAATTGAAGCGCTGGCAGCTCAAACCCGCAGGCACCGAGGGCTGGCGGACCGCCGAGGTGACGCTGGGTGGCGTCGAGACACAGGCGATTTCCTCCAAGACCTTTGCGGTAGAAGGGCTACCAGCGTTGCGTTTCATCGGCGAGGCGCTGGATGTCACCGGTCAGCTGGGCGGCTTCAACTTTCAATGGGCATGGGCTTCGGGCGTGGCCTGCGGGCAAGCCCTGTAGTATAGCCTCAAGCGACGAGCAGGGCAGAGGAGGCATCCATGCTGCAACGTGCATCGCAAGCGCTTTGGCAGGCCATAGGTCAGTGGCTTCCCACCCGTCGTGCCAAGAAAGCAAAGCGAGAGCGCTTACCCGTGGTCGTGTGTGGGCTGGAATACGCGCATTATCGGCTGCTGACGCATTTCGCACGTTCGACACGCTACAGGGTGCTGGCGATGGTCGATGACTACCCCTGGCATCACGGTACGCAAGTGGAAGGCGTGCGTGTCTACTATCCCAGCGAGGTGCCGTCACTGGTGCAACGTCATGGCGTGGTGGCGGTAGTTTATTGCCATGAGGACGATCTGGCCGTCTTTGCCGATGAAACGCGTGAGAGGTTGGCGGCGTGGGGTGTGCCTTGTGTATGCCTGATGCCGGGTGATAGGGATATCGATGCGGCACTGACTAGCCGGCTGACACCTTGAATATGAAAAAGCCCCCGAGCGGGGGCTTCATGGCAGTTGTCGCGAGTTAGCGGCGTGCGATGTGATATAAGGCCCGCGCTCGGTTGATCAACAGGAAAGTCGAGAGGCCGCGGCGCAACCAGGCGCGTGTGCTTCGTGGGCGACGCACACCCATCGCCGCGAGCAGGCCGAAGCCCCCTACCAAGGGCGCTCGCCACTCCATCAGGCGTTGCCAGCCATGATCGATGGGTGCCGTGGCGTCGCGCCAGTCATGAAGCGCATGCCCCATATCGAGACGTTGCTGCAAGATGCGGGTCTCGAGGTACTCGCGCTCCGCAGCGCGTTCACGACGATTCACGAGAGCTCCCCAGCGCTTGGCGGTCTTGTTCCAAATGGCTCAAGGTGGACTGCATCAGGCGCCGACGCTTGGCGATGCGCTTGGCACCGTACGCCAAGCCTGCGGTTATGATGAACAGTACGACCGCGCACATACCGATCGCGAGCAGGCGATGATCTTCCCAATACAGGACCACCAGCATTAAAAGCAGCATGCCGATGGCGAATGAGAAAGTGATCAATGCTGCGCCCGCCAGCAGTAGCAGGCTGAGCATGCGATCGCGTTCGGCTTCCAGCTCGAGCGCGGCGAGACGCAAACGCGTCTCGCCCATGGCGATCATATTGGAAAGCAGGCGACGCGCCGAGGTGATGACGCGCTCCGCCGGTCCCTGGCGATCCGCCATTAGCGACGCCCGATGAGCAAGCCAATGACGACCCCGACACCAGCTCCGATGCCGATGCTGGTCCAGGGATTGTCACGCACGTAACGATCACAGCAATCCATTTGATCGCGAGCGCTTTCGTAGGCTTTTTCACCGCGCGCTTCGAGCTTGGCGCGCGTTTCGCTGAGGCGTTGCTGAGCGCGCTCGCGCGCCTCGCTGATGTGTCCGCGAGAATCGTCTGCTGTCGCCTTGACCAGTTCTTCAACGGTTTGCGACAGGTGGCGCAGATCATTCTTGAGCTGCTCGGTGGACGCGTCGCTTTCACGATGATCGCCGGTAGGTTGCATGGTCATGGTGTCTTCCTCTGACAGGTTAATGGCGTCTTCAGCATAGCAGTCCAAGCCGCCGTATCAACAGCCGCATGGCCTTCACGTCACTCCAGGCCGGGAATACCGGCCAGGAAGGTGTTGATACTGAAACCGAGCCCCAGGCGTCGATTGATGTGATCGTAATCCATCAGGCTCTCGCCGTAGCCATGATAATACTGGATGTAACCGCGAACTTTACCAAACAACGGGAACGAGTAGTCCAACTGGGCGCCGTAATGATTCTTGCCGGGATTACCGCGCATCATCAGCGAGACTTCCTGATCATTGAAGGCGCGCACCAGGGTGATGTCGCCATAGCCGATGTAGTCCTGGAGGTTGGGGTTGTCGTCGTCTTTCTCGTCTTCGGGAACTCGCCAGTGAGGGGCGATGCTCACTGCCCAGTCGCCACGTTGAAAGACCATGTCGGCGTAGACACGATTCCAGCTACGCGACAAGGGGTCAGAGCGGCCATTGGATTGATGAGCGAAACCGATGCGATTGAGGGTGTTGGTCCAGCCTAGGGCGCTCATGTCGTTGTCGAAGCTGATGAAGGCCTCGGGTTCGTAGTTAGTCTCGCGAAACGGGGCCGAGGCTTCGGAATTGTAGGCTTGCCACCAACTGCGCTGGGTGTAGGCGAAGTACAGGTCGCCATTATCTTCGAACAGGTCTTCGACCAGATTGACCTTGAAGCTCAACTGGTACTTGACCTCGGCACTATCGGCGTTGCCTGCACCGCTGACCTGGCGGAAACGCGCTTGATCCGGATTGGCGTTGTAGGCCCACGGCAATAGGTAGTTACGCCGATACGTGGTCACCGCCAATGGATTGTGTGAAGACTCGCGCTCGAGTTCACGACGCTTTTCGACACGGGCTTCTACGCTTTTCGCCTCGCGTTCTTTGGGCGTAGCCCTGGCCTGTGAAATCTGGGCATCTTCAGCCAATGTTTCGCGCAGCTCGTGCAGTTCCGTTTCCAACGTTTGGACGCGAGCTTCAATGGCCTCGCGTTCGCTCGCACTCAGGTTAGTGGCGGCCTGCGCGGGGACGGGTAATGCGAGCGCCAGCAACACAAGAATCTTCAAGCAGGGGCGTGGTGACTCCATGTCAGTTAGTACCTTGTCGATGGCTATATGGGTCATCATGAATGTTTCTATCACGCAGATGGTGTGAAGCAAGCTTCGCTTGGTCATGCTGACCATGATGTGAGCATGTGAATGCCAACGTGCCGCTCATTGTATCGCATGTGCTACGACTTGCCTGCTTTGGACGTGCTGTTGCGGTGGGTGATTGCACTGCTGTTGTTCATGGGATCGGTCATCAGGCGCTCTTGACCGCATGCAGCAGGAACTCGCGGTTGCCATCGCCGCCGCGCAGTGGGCTTTCCTGCCAGTGGCGGACCTCGAAGCCGGCGTCGGCGCAACTCTCGCGGATGCGAGCTTCCACCGCCGCGTACAGAGCCGAATCGCGGACGATGCCGTGGGCGTCGACCTTGCGTGGACCGACCTCGAATTGCGGCTTGACCAAGGAGACTAGGTGCGCGCGAGATGCCAGTACCGCGGCGAGTTCGGGCAGGATCAACGTCTGCGAGATGAAGGAGACATCCATGACCGCTACATGCAGTCCTTCCGGGGCCAAGGCGGCGAGATGTTCTCGGGGAAGCGCGCGGGCGTTGACACCTTCCAGGCAGATGACGCTTTCATTCTCGCGCAGCGACGCGTCGAGCTGGTCGCGCCCGACGTCGATACCCACCACGCGCGCGGCGCCGTAGCGCAGGGCGCAATCCGTGAATCCGCCGGTGGATTGCCCCACGTCGAGTACCGTCATGCCTTCGAGGCGCAATGCCAGCGTGTCTAGAACGGCCTCCAGCTTGAGGCCGGCGCGCGAGACATAGCGCTCTTCCGGGTCCTCGGTGAGCTGGAAGCGGCTGTCGTCGGCGACTTTCTCGCCGGGCTTGGTCAACGTGCGCGAAGGATCCTCCGAGATTAGTGTGACGCGCCCATGGCGGATCAGACGCTGGGCCCGCGTGCGTGAGCGTGCCAAGCCTTGGGCGACGAGAAGTTGGTCGAGACGTTGCATGCCCACACCACTGCTGGAGTTGATAAAAGGAGCTTATAAAGCGCTGCGCAGTATAGCGCGCGGCGGCGTGACGTTCATGCGTTCACGACCCGCTGTCGCTGAGCCGCGTGTATTCGCGCTGCCACCGATCGAGCAGCGAGTGGCGTTTGAGGGTATCGAGCGTGGCTAGCAGGCTGGGGTCGATGGCGATTGGGTGAAGGGCATCGCCGAGGGTCTTGCGCAAGTCACGGGCGGTGCCTTCGCCTTCGAGAGCCGTATGGATCGCCCCGAGGGGTGTCTTGTCGCGTATCACCTGCTGACCTTGACGACTTAGAAGGTAATCGACGAAGCGTTCTGCGGTGTCGGGGTGGGGCGCGCGTTTGGGGATCAGCACTAGCCGTTGCGTCACCAGGGCGTAATCGTTGGGAATGACCATTTCCAGTTGCGGATGATCGGCCACGAAGTCGCGAGCGTAAGAGCCCAGTAAATTGTAGCCGACGGCGTAGCGTCCATCGGCGAGTCCGTCGAGCATTTCGCCGGTGGTGTCGGCCAGTGCTGCGTCCACGCCGCCCAAGGCGGCCACGAGTTCCCAGTAGCGCGGCGACATATTGGCGTCTTCGGTGGCATAAGTGTAGCCGGCGCCACTGCGCCATGGATCGTAAGTCACCACGCGGCCTTTCAGGCGTTGTCGTTGGTTGGTGAGTAAGCGCAGCAAGGCTTCATGACTATCCGGTGGCGTAGCGCCTGCGAGGGCGTCGCGTCGATAGACGATGACCACAGGTTCGAAGGTGAAACCGAACAGTTCGTGGCGCCAGCGTGAGGCTTCTGGCCAAGCGCGGGCGGCGGCGGTGTCGAGGGGCTTGGCGAGTCCCCGGTTGGCGATTTGATACTGCCATGGCATTGCTGATGACATGATGACGTCGGCCGGGGTGGCGTCTGTAGACATGAAGCGTCGATAAAGCGCCAGCGTTGTCAGGTTACGATAGACCAGTTCGATCTCGGGATGGCGCGCATGGAAGTCGGCTAGCAACGGCGCTATCAGCTGGTTGTCCAGTGCGCCGTAAATCTCCAGGGGCTGTGCCGGGGACTGCGTGGCGGGATAGCGCAGCACGTGAGCGTCGGCCAGCGTGATAGCGGATAGCAATATGCCGGCAAGTGCCAGGCTCCAGTGCGCGAGCCAGCGACATGGTGCGGTCATGGTGTTGACTCCTTGGTGAAATGCAAACGCACGCACAAACCCGGTGACTCGGCATTAGGCCGCGCCGGCATTAATGTGAGCCTGGCGGCATGGGCTCGGGCGATGCCGTCGACGATCGCCAGTCCCAGCCCCGATCCTTGGCCGCTTTCCATGCCGCGGTGGAAGGGGCGCAGGACCAGCAGGCGCTGCGCCTCAGGGATACCGGGTCCGTCGTCTTCTACTTCCAGGCGTGTCGGGGCCTCGCCGACGCGTACCGTGATGTGCGAGGCGCCATAGCGGCTGGCGTTATCGATCAAATTGGTCAGAGCCTCGGCGAGCTGCCATTCGACCGCGTGCTGGATGACCGCATGCGAGGGCGTCTCCACGCCCAGGTCGATGCCCGCGCGATGACTGCTCGCCAGGGCGTCGCGTACGGCTTGCCGCGCGATGTCGCAAAGATCGATGTCGCGGGCTTCCGGCATCGACTCGGGGTTGTTGAGGCGCGTCAGGGAGAGCAACTGTGAGGCAAGACGCGCGGTCTTGTCGGCACTGCCGCGCATGACGTCGAGTGCATCGTGCCAGGCGCGAGGGTCGTCTTGACGCAGGGCGAACTCGGCGCGTGCCGAAAGTCCCGCCAGCGGGGTGCGCAACTGATGCGAGGCGTCGCCGATGAAGCGCTCCTGGTTGGTGCGTACACGACGCATGCGCGCCAACAGGTCGTTGAGGGTTTCGCGCAGCTCGGCAAGCTCGCGCGGGAGAGTCAAGTCGAGCGGTGCCAGGGTACGCGGATCGCGGGCGCGGATCGCCCGACGTAGCCGGGTCAGGGGCATCAGTGCCATGCGGACCCCGAGCAGCACCACGCCGATGGCCAATAACGCCATGGCGATCAAGCGCAGCATGCTGCCCTGGAACAACGTCTGTGTCAGCGCTTCGCGCCCTTCGCGGGTATGTGCCACGCGGACCTCGAAGGGCTGGCGATTGCGCCATCCTTCTAGCTTTGAGCGCCGCACGCCGAGACGCAACGCCATGTCATGCCACTGGATATTGGCGAAGCGCATGTCGCCTTGCCCCGAGTCGATTCGAGGCAGTTCGGCGTTGCCACTGATGAAATTGCCATGGGCATCGTAAAGGGCATAGAACACGCGTTCCTCGGCGTTCGAGGCCAGTATTTTCAGAGCCGCGGGGGGAAGGTCCATCCACAGTTGGCCTTGTTGGCGCTTGACCTGCTCGGCGATGGAAAGCGAGGCCGACTCGAGTAGGCGGTCGAAGGCGCGGTCGGCGGTATCGCGCGAGGCCAGATAGGCTTGGATCAACATCAAGGTTCCCAAGGCAAGCATGGGCACCAGCAGCCAGATCAGCAGGCGCCGATAGAGGCTGGGGGGCTTGAATGCCGGACTCACGCCTCACTCTCCAGCAGGTAACCCAGCCCCCTCACGGTACGCAATGTCAGCGACGAACCGGCAAGCCGCCGCCGCAGGCGATGGATATAGACCTCGATAGCGTTGTCACCGAGCGTTTCGTCGGCGAAGACATGCTCGAGAAGGCGGGCCTTGTCCACCGGCTCTCCGGCATGCCGCATCAGATAAGCCAACAGGCGTTGCTCGCGGGGTGGCAGTTCGAGCGAGGCGTCATCGAGGGTGAAGCGCTGCGTGAGGGTGTCGAAATGCAGCGTCCCGACATGCAGTTGCGTGCCGTCGTCGTGCTGGCGCCGACGCAAGAGTGCCCGCACGCGGGCTTCCAGTTCGTCTAGGGCGAAGGGTTTGGCCAGGTAGTCGTCGGCGCCCAGGTCGAGTCCCTTGACGCGATCCTCGATGGCGCCACGCGCGGTCAGGATCAATACCGGTGTGTCATGGTCGTGATGCCGCATGGCGTCGAGAATCTCGAGGCCGCCACGGCCCGGCAGATTGAGATCGAGCAAGACCAAGGCGTGACCATGTCCCGGCGTGGCGAGGCGCGTGAAGGCAGCATCGCCGTCCTCGAGGGCATCGACCCGGTAGCCGGCCAGGCTCAGCGCGTCGCGCAGCGTATCGGCCAACAGTGCGTCGTCCTCGACCAGTAACAGGGAAGCAGTGTCGGGCGTCATGTCGGATAGTCCTGCAATGCACGCTGGCTCAGTGCTGTCGCGGCCTCTTGCAGGGCGCGTCGCGCGTCACGCACAGGCAGACGTCCCTTGGGGCCGGAAAGGCTCAGCCAATACGCGGTGCCGGTGACGGCCTGGCAGGTCATCGTCCCGCCTGGCAAGGCCAGAGTGGGGTCGCCATCCTGCCACTGCCAGCGGTATCCAGGACGCAGGGTATGGCGCAGATCGGTGTCCGGCAAGGTGCTCAAGCGGCATTCCATCTGATCGTCCTCACATGACAGCAGCGCGGCAGTTTCTCCCGTATCGCGGCACAATCGTTCGAGTATCGGCATGACCAGACTGGCCAACTGACGTGTGGGGGCGTGTCGTCGTGCCAGGCGGGCCGGCGTGGCTCCCAGGCGATAGCGTCCTCGTGCGTCGCGCTGTACGTAATCGTAGCGCTCCAGCGAGCCGAGCAGGCGTAACAGTGTACTTTTATAGAGTGTGGTTGCCTCGGCCAGCTCGGCCAAGGACAGACTCTCATGTTGTGTGTCGAAAGCTTCCATGACGGATAGCGCGCGCTCGACGGCTTCTACCCTGTCTTGCGCCATGGCGGATCTCCCAAGGTGTTTGCGTGCCGCAGTGGCAGTATTCAACTTTAGTCTCGAACGGCGGTTGGAGCGTTGACGCTCGCGAACGACACGCCTATTTTTCGCTCAAGGGAACGCTGTTCTGCCTTACAGAACTGTAAGGTAAGTGTCAGCTTTCTCGCAACCCATTTCAATCTCGTGCAAGGGAGACAACAACAATGGCTCTTAAAACGCCGCTCAAAATTCTCATGGCTGCTGCGCTGACACTGGGTGCCAGCACTGCCATGGCCTTCGAGCCGGAAGGCAAGGTGGAATGTATCGCACCCTCCGATCCCGGCGGCGGTTGGGACTTCACCTGCCGTAGCGTGGGTAACGTGATGGAAGATCTCGGCCTGGTACCGGGTAGCGTGCAGACCATCAATATGGCCGGCGCCGGTGGCGGTGTCGCTTACGCGCACACGGTCAGCAAGCGTGCCGGGGATGACCAGTTGTTGGTTGCGGCCTCTACGGCCACCACTACGCGTCTGGCACAAGGGCAGTTTCAGGGCCTGGATGCCGACATGGTCAATTGGATCGGTGCGCTGGGGGCCGATTACGGCATCATCGCCGTTTCCAAGGATTCGTCTTATCAGAATCTCAACGATTTGATGGCAGCTCTCAGAGAAGATCCGCGCAGTGTCACCTTTGCCGGTGGTAGCGCCAAGGGGGGATGGGATCATCTCAAAGTCTTGATCGCGGCTCAGGAAGCCAATGTCGATAAGCTGCCCAGGATTCCTTACCTGTCATACAACAATGGTGGCGAGGCCATGACCCAGGTGGTCGGCGGTCATGTCGATGCCTTTACCGGTGATATCAGTGAGGCTCAGGGGTTCATGGAGTCCGGCGATCTGCGCGTGTTGGCCGTCTTGTCCGACAAGCGGCTGCCCGGCGAGTTTAGTGATATCCCCACTGCCAAGGAACAGGGAATCGACGCCGTGGGTGCGAATTGGCGCGGTTTTTACATGCCGGCGGATATCTCCGACGAAGCCAAGCAGTACTGGATCGATGCCATCGACAAGCTTTATGCCAGCGATGAATGGAAGAAGGTCATGAAGAATAACGGCCTGATGCCTTTCCATGTCAGTGGTGCGGAGTTCGAGGAATACGTCAAGACGCAGATCAATGACATCCAGTCACTCTCCAAGGAAATCGGGTTGATCAAGTAATGACCCAGCTCAACGACCGTATCTTCGGTGTGCTGATGCTCGTCCTGGCCGTCGCGTACGGCTGGGGCGCCACGCAGTTTCCAGTGCCATTCGGTGGGTCCGAAACTGTCGGGCCCGAGACCTTTCCCAAGGTGCTCGCGGTGGTGCTGGCGCTGTCCAGCCTCTATTTGATTTTCAAGCAGGACCCCGACAACGCCTGGCCCAAGGGGCGTATCGTGCTGGAGTTGGTGATCGCCGTATTGGTGTTGATCGCCTACACGTTGCTGCTGCAGCCGCTGGGTTTCATTCCTTCGACGCTGCTGGCGGTGGGCACGCTGTGCTGGCGCATGGGCGCCACCCCGGTACGGGCGTACGTCACCGGTGCGATTGCCGGTGTCGTGGTCTATCTGCTGTTCACTTACGCCCTCAATTTGGCGCTGCCGTTGGGCGTGCTTAGCGTCCTGGAGGGAAGTTGATGGATACCCTGGGTTATCTGATCGACGGGTTTGGCGTCGCCCTGGCGCCGTACAACCTGATGTTCGCCTTGATCGGGGCCTTTCTCGGCACCTTGATCGGGGCCTTGCCGGGACTGGGGCCCGCCAATGGCGTGGCGATTCTGATCCCGCTGGCCTTCACGTTGGGGCTGCCGCCGGAAACCGCCTTGATCATGCTGACGTCGGTTTATGCCGGTGCCATGTACGGTGGGCGCATCTCGTCGATACTCCTCAATATTCCCGGTGACGAGCCGGCGATGATGACGTGTCTCGACGGCTATCCGATGGCTCAGAAAGGCAAGGCCGCCGAAGCACTCGCGATCTCGGCGATCGCCTCGTTCATGGGTAGTCTGATCGCCACGATCGGGCTCATTCTGTTGGCACCATTACTGGCCAAGTTCGCCTTGACCTTCGGTGCGGCGGAGTACTTCGCGCTGTTCGTTCTGGCGTTCGCGACCCTGGGCGGCATCACCGGCAAGAATCCGGTCAAGACGATTCTCGCCGCCGCCATCGGGCTGATGATCGCCACGGTGGGCATCGATTCCACCGGTACGCAGCGCTATACCTTCGGCATCTTGAAGCTCTACGAGGGCGTCGACTTCATCATTGCCATCGTCGGGTTGTTCGCGATTTCCGAATTACTGTTCTTCATCGAGGCCCGTGCCGGCGGTGGCAAGGGACCGATGAAGGTCAACAAGCTCACGCTGTCCTTCAAGGAAATCCGCGAGATCATGCCATCGAGCATTCGGGGGGGCATCCTTGGCTTCATCGCTGGCGTATTGCCGGGGGCTGGGGCGTCGCTGGGTAGCTTTATCGGCTATACGCTGGAAAAGAAGATCATCGGCAAGAAAGGTTACTTCGGCGAGGGCGATCCACGCGGTGTGGCGGGCCCCGAGGCCGGTAACAATGGCGCTTCCAGTGGGGCATTGGTACCCATGCTGACGCTCGGTGTGCCGGGCAGCGGCACCACCGCTGTGTTGCTGGCGCTGTTGATCTCGATGAATATCACGCCCGGACCGCTGATGTTCACCCAGCATGCGGACATCGTCTGGGGTGTTATCGCGGCGCTGTTGATCGGCAACTTCCTGCTGCTGTTGCTCAACATCCCGCTGGTGGGCATCTTCGTCAAGCTGCTCTCGGTACCCCCCAAGTTCTTGCTGCCGATCGTCACCATGGTGGCCTTCGTGGGTATCTATTCGATCAGCAACTCGGCGTTCGATCTGTACTTCATGGTGGCCTTCGGCGTGCTCGGGTACTTCCTGCGCAAGCTGGAAATTCCCATCGTGCCGATCATTCTCGGCCTGCTGCTGGGGCCGGAGATGGAGAAGAATCTGCGCCATGCCTTGACGCTTTCCGATGGCGATTGGTCGGTGCTGTGGAGTAGCGGTTTGTCGATAGGGTTGTGGGTCGTAGCCTTCATCGGCCTAGTGTTGCCGGTCATCGTCGGGCCGATCCTGCGTCGTCGCATGAAAGCCGCGAAGGAGCTCACCGACTGATGTAAGCCTTGTGGTGCTTGACCACGACGCGCTTTTCTCGCCCCCATCGGTTTTGCCGATGGGGGCGAGTTCGTTGACGGTTTCAATGTGGAGTGGAAAAGGCCTGGAGTTCCGCAGCCGGGACCCGATCGGCGCCCCAACTGCGGTACACATGGCTGGTTACTCGGTCGAGCTCCGCCTGGGGGGTGTTGGCCAGCTCCCCGTATTCCAGCGGGTCGTAATGGAAAATATACAGGCGTGAGGCGAATTGCTCGAAGGGCAGCGAGGCTTCACCGAAGCGTTCGCCGCAACCGGCGGTACTGACTTTGACGTCGTCGCCCCAGTCCTGGCCGCTGTCGTTGTTGGGATTGAAGAAGTAGACGCGCATCACGTCCTGCGGGTCCAGATTGACTCGCAGCAGGGTGATGGCGTGCCAGCCGATGAAACGTGCTGCGCTGTCGGTCACTGCGATGCCCGCCGGTTGCGGGTGGATCAGTGGCTGATTGCCGTTGTAATACGGGTGGTAGCTGGCATAGAAATGACGCAAGAAATCATCGAGTTCATGCAGTTGGCCGGTCTCCACGTCGACGTTGATGCGAAACCCTCGGCCGGCCCACCAGCCATGGAATTCCGGGTTGACCCAGCGATGGGGGTCGCCCTCACGGCCGGCACAGCGCCGGCCCATCTCGGCATAGATGCGATCGAGATGCGGCACCACGATCAGCGATACTGGATCGAGATCCAGCGGCAGGGCGGTGGCCACGCCGGACAGGCTGGCCATCGACGACAGCGGCATGCCTTCGAAATGCATGATGATCTCGTCATCGCGGGCTGCCCAGGCGACCATTTGCAGCAGGTAGTCGGGGTCGTTATAAGCCCACATCGACAGCGCACGTGCTGATTGGCAGGTCGGGTTGTTGCCTTGGCCGACGCCCAACGGCAGGCCGAGCATGCACAGCACACCTTCGAGCAGCCGCGCGCGGGGTGCCACGGCGTCACCATAGGCCATGTGGATGCGTTCCTGCGACCAGGCCGAGACCGGCAGGCCGATCTGGCGCCACAGCGCGGGCGCAACCGGCGGCTGATAGAGAATGCCGCGTTCGAGCATCAGTGCCAGTCCATATACCGCTTGGGCCGTCTCGGGAAAGATGCCTTCCTCAATGAGTGCCTGAACCAGCTGGCGGTAGCAGAGCAGACAGTCGCGCCCGGTGGCTGACAGGCCCAGCGCCTCGGCGAGCAGATGATCGCCCTGGTCGAGCAGGTGACGCAGCAGCGCCGCATGATAAGCCGAGACCAGCCCGGTATCGTGCATAGCGCGGGCGAAGCCGGTGGCCTCGTACTGCAAGGCACCGCTGTCCATCGCCTGCAGGCGCTCGAGGTAGACCTCGACACCGGGGTCCTCGCGGGACGCCTGGGTCGCACCGAAGAGGCTACTGACCAAGCGGTCGGCACCCTGGCCGCTGGCGCCGAGGTCGATGTCGGGATTGGCCTGACAGATGGCGATCTGAGTGATCATGCGCTTGGTCGCATCGACCTGAATAGGGCGCTGCTGAAGGATGCGCCAGATCTCGTCGATCAGCTGGTCGATGACATGTTCGTAGCCGATGGTCTCGGCCAGGTGTGCGAAAAGGCTGCGCGTCAACTGCGCCAGGCGGCCCTGGGTTTCGCGCTCGGCTTCGCTGGGCGCGCTGAACAGCAGGTCGAGATTGATCGCCAGTACTTGAGTGAGATAGTGGTGCGCTTGTTCGGCGGAGATCAACGCATGCGTGTAGTGGCCCTGGGCCACCGCCAACAGGCGCAGTTCGCTGAGCGCCTCGAGTACCACGGTGTCGCTCTCGGCGCTCTTCAGCGAATGCACGGTCAGCGATGGCACCAGCATCTGCGGCTGGGCCCAGTCGGAGCCATCGAAGATACCGGCGGCTTCGATTGTTTGGGCGCGCGCTTTGATGGCGGCGTAGCCTCCCGGCTGCAGCATCACCTTGCGGGCGCCGTCGAAAACCCGGCGTAGCTTGCCGGGCTTGGCGAAATCGCGGGCGTTGGCGAGGATCTCGACCGCTTCGTCGAGCTTGGCCAGCGCGGCGTCCAGCATGGCGCCATCCGGCGCTCGTTCGTCGTGGCTCGTCACAAGGGCTCCTTTTGCCCAAGAGTACAGGCGTGATTATACATAGAAGTCGAGTTCTTCCTGGTGCTTGAGCAGGTCGCGCATGGTGTGCGGGTCGTCGCCGAAGAAATACAAGAGTCCCCAGTGCGTGCCGAAGGCCGTGCGCTTGGTGACGGTTTCCTCGAGCGGTGCGGTCAATTCATGGGACTCGAAGTAGGGATGGTCCTCGGTCTCCTCGGGCATCTGCAGGCGGTTGACCACGCGGCGGCGCGGATAAACGCCGAAACAACCGGCGACGCCCTTGGCATCGACCACCTCGCGGGGGAAGAAGTCAGTGATCTCCTGTTCAGTCGTCTTGGGGTCGAAGGACAGGATAAGCCCCTGATAAGCGTTGAAGCCATAGGCCCGCTCGAGCAGTTCGAAGACCTTGAAACCGGGTGGCCGATAGGCAACTTCGCCGAAGTACATCTCGCCATCGCTGGTGACGAAGTATTCCGGATGCACGAAGCCGAAATCGATGTCGAAGGTCTTGATCAGCTTCTCGATCTGGCGGGTGATCGACTCACGGTATCTCTCGAGTTCCGGTGTCGCCGGGACGAACACCGAATACCCCAGGGTCACGTATTCGGAGATGTTGAGAAAGCGGATCTTGCCATTGTGGATCCACGCCTCGACGGCGAATTCCCAGCCATCGAGGTGCGATTCCATAAGTACTGGGAACTCTTCCTCGGGAATGGTATCGACCTCGTCCGGCGTGCGGATCACGCGGTGCCCGAGGCAGCCCGCCTTGTCGAATGCCTTGAGGTGGATCGGATCGTTGGGATCGCCATCGAGTTTCAGGAGCGTCTGATTGACCCGTTTGAGGAAGCGAATGACGTCCTCCTTGTCATGCGCTTCCTCAAAGATGCCCACGCGGATGCCGCCCAATTGCGCGCGGCGCTTCATCAGTGCCTTGTCGCGCAACAGCAGGGCCTGACCATAAAGGCGAGGATTGTCGAGCAGCACCGAATTGATCGCGCCGGCCCATTCAACGGTTTCTTCGTACAGCGGAATGGCGACGTCGACACCCATCTCCTGGAGTGTCTCGGCGATTTCCATCGAGCGGTCGTTGAGGCGCTCGAAATTCCAGGGCACGTAGGGAATCGCGTGCTCCTTGCAGTATTCCTCGGCCCATTCGGGGGCCACGACGACGTAACGGCGGTCAAAATTTTCGGCGGCCTCGATGGCATTCAGACTCCAGCCCAATAGCGCGATATGTCCCTTGTCGGGGGATTTTTCCATGGTGATTCTCCTTTAACTCGGGAAAGGGCCGTACTCTCCCAGCCTAGCCTATAATGCATGACGGGCGTTGGATTGTTTGATGCCTTGCCGACCAGCGGGCACGCTGTTATAGTGCAGCGGCGTTCGAGGCAAGTCATTGAAAGCGCATAGCGTTTTCTGATGTTCGAACGGATCGGTGGCGACAAGCAACACGACGCTCGCAACCGATTTTGCTGTGGTGGCCCTGTCGGTCCTCCCGCAACGCTAAACCGCGAACCCCGCCAGGCCCGGAAGGGAGCAACGGTAGTGGTGGCTGCGTGTGCCGGGATGTGGCTGATGGGGCCGCCTCCATTTCGTTCCCCGTATTTCTGTTCGACCTCGATGTCGACTCGCCCCTCGTCGAAGTTCCCGCTACCCGCTAGAATGGACGCTTTAACGATCTTCCCCTCTGTGTCGAGTGCTCGGTACTGACAGGTGGGAATCGGCCCGATCTGCAAGGACATCCCGACGGTATGAGTTACCAGGTTCTGGCCCGCAAATGGCGCCCCCGTACGTTTCACGAACTGGTCGGCCAGGAGCATGTCTCGCGTGCGCTGGTCAACGCGCTCGACCAGGGGCGTCTGCACCATGCCTATCTGTTCACCGGCACGCGCGGGGTCGGCAAGACGACGCTGGCGCGGATTCTCGCCAAGTGCCTGAACTGCCGGCAGGGCGTGACATCGGTACCATGCGGTGAATGCGAGACTTGCCGCGAGATCGACGAGGGCCGCTTCGTCGACCTGATCGAAGTCGACGCCGCCTCGCGTACCAAGGTCGAGGATACCCGCGAGCTGCTCGACAATGTGCAGTACGCGCCGACCCAGGGGCGTTACAAGGTGTACCTCATCGATGAGGTACACATGCTGTCCACGCACAGTTTCAACGCGCTGCTCAAGACACTCGAGGAGCCGCCGCCCCACGTCAAGTTCCTGCTGGCCACCACCGATCCGCAGAAGCTCCCGGTCACGGTACTCTCGCGTTGCCTGCAGTTCACGCTCAAGAACATGCCGCCGGAGCGCGTGGTCGGGCATCTGACGCATATTCTCGAGGCCGAGTCGGTGGCTTTCGACGAGCAAGCGCTGTGGCTGCTGGGCAAGGCCGCCGAGGGCTCGATGCGCGACGCCTTGAGTCTGACCGACCAGGCCATCGCCTTCGGGCAGGGCGAGGTGCGTCATGTCGATGTCGCCGCGATGCTGGGCACGCTCGATCATCGTCACCTGTTGGCATTGGCCGAGGCACTGGCCGAGATCGATGCCGCGCGGGTGTTGCAGGAAGTCGCCAGCCTGGCCGAACAGGGACCCGACTTCGGCGCCATCCTCGACGATCTGGCCGGTGTCTTCCATCGCCTGACCATCGCCCAGATGGTGCCGGATGCGCTGGATAACGGTCACGGTGATCGCGATACGCTACTCCCGCTGGCTGCGCGCTTCACCGCCGAGGACGTTCAGCTCTATTACCAGATTGCACTGCAAGGCCGCGGGGACATGGAAAGCGCCCCGGATCCGCGTACCGCGCTGGAGATGACGCTGCTGCGCATGCTGGCGTTTAGGCCCCAGGGCGTACCCAAGCCGCCGCAGACACCATTGCCGATTCGCGGCTCGGCCGAGAATGAGGCGCCAGCCGCCGCGCCATCGAGCGCTCCGGCACCAAACCCGCCAGCGTCTACCGTCGCGCCTTCATCTGGCGAGCCGTCGCGTCCCGAGACCCAGGCGCCCGCAGCGAGTGATAGCAGTCTCGCAGCGGACGATAGCGGTGAAGAGACACCGCACGAGTTACCTGAGACCGCAGCGCCTGAAGTCGAAACGCCCACGGTAGCGGAAGAGACGCCGCCTCTCGTGGCCGACGTCCCTGATGATGCTGCCGATGCCGCGCTCGAAGACGAGGCGCAACGCCAGGCGGACGCCGCTGGCGTTGCCGATGTGGACGATGCGCCGCCTTGGGCGCTCGATGACGCCCCGGCGCCTGTCGCCTCCGAGGCCCCCGCCGCCGTGCCGGAACCTCCGGCGATGGATGCTGCCGCTGATGTGGATGAGCCTGATCCCGAGCCCGAGCCCGAGCCTGATCCCGAGCCCGAGCCCGAGCCCGAGACGCCGGCACCCGTCGTTGCCACGCACGAGTCGGGCGCTTTCGACCACGCGCGTTGGCTGGCGGTGTTCGAGTCGCTGGCACTGGGTGGGCTGACGCGTAACCTGGCGGCGCATTGCATCGTGGAGCACGACGACGGTGAAACGCTGGCGCTGCGGCTGGACCCTTCGCAGGGGGCGATGCTGGCCGATGTACACATTGAGCGTCTCACCAAAGCTTTAGCCGATCAGGGCGTCGAGCGGCGCTTGAATGTCACGGTCGAGGCCCTGCCCGAGAACCTGGATACCCCGCGTTCGCAAAGCGAGCGGCAGGCGCGAGAGCGTCATGCCCAAGCGGTTGAAGCGTTGCGCCGCGACCCGCATATTCAGATGCTGGAACATGATTTTGGCGCCCACTTGCTGGAACGCAGCGTGACGCCGACCGATGGCGCCGCTTCCGACGCGTAAGTCGTCGGCGGCTCTGACTTTTTAGAACTCCTTGAGGATACGACCATGATGAAGGGCGGAATGGGCAACATGATGAAACAGGCCCAGGAAATGCAGGAAAAGATGCAGAAGGTCCAGGAGGAAATCGCCGAGACCGAAGTCACGGGCGAGGCCGGGGCCGGGATGATCAAGGTCACCATGAACGGTCGTCACGACGTGAGTGACGTGAATATCGACCCCTCGGTGATGGAAGAAGACAAGGAGTTGCTCGAAGATTTGCTGGCCGCCGCCGTCAACGACGCGGTGCGCAAGGTCGAGACGACATCCAAGGAGCGTATGGAAGAAGTCACCGCGGGGATGAACCTGCCGGCGGACTTCAAGATGCCGTTCTAAGCGATGGCGTTTTCTCCCCTCGTCGATCAACTGCTGGAGACGCTGCGTGTGTTGCCGGGCGTGGGCCCCAAGACCGCGCAGCGCATGGCCCTGCATCTGCTGGAGCGCGACCGCGACGGCGGCCGTCGGCTTGTCGCCTCATTGGGCGAGGCCTTGGAGCAGGTAGGCTATTGTCAGCGTTGCCGCACGCTGACAGAGACGCCGCTATGCACCATTTGTGAGGATGCACGGCGCGATGAAGGACTGCTGTGCGTCGTCGAGTCGCCGGCCGACATGCTGGCGATCGAGCAGGCCGGCGGCTATCACGGCCACTATTTCGTGCTCCACGGCCATTTGTCGCCGCTGGATGGCATCGGTCCCGAGGACATTGGGCTCGATCAGCTCGATGAACGGCTCGCAAACGGCGCCATCGAGGAATTGATTCTGGCCACCAACCCCACCGTGGAAGGCGAGGCCACTGCGCACTACATCGCCGAGCAATTACGTGGCACCGGCGTGCGCCTGTCGCGCCTGGCCTACGGCGTGCCCATGGGTGGCGAGCTGGAATACGTGGATGGGGGCACGCTGAGCCGTGCCTTCAATGGCCGTTTACCGTTCGCGCAAGAGTCGAGCTGACCCTCATCATCGTCAACAAGGATACGGGATGCCCCCGAGTTTCGAGATTCGCTGGGTGGAAACGCCCACCGCGCTGGCCGAGGCGTGCGAGGCGCTGGCCGACGCCAATTGGCTGGCGGTGGACACAGAATTTCATCGCGAGTCGACGTTCTTTCCCATCGCGGCCCTGGTGCAGCTCTATGCCGGCGGCGATGAGGCCTTCCTGATCGATCCGCAAGTCGTGGCGGCCGATAGTGCTCTGCAGTCGCTCCTGGGGGCCGACGGACCGCTCAAGTTGCTGCATGCCAGCGGCGAAGACCTCGAAGTGCTGGAGAGCTGGGCGAATGTCGCCGTCGCGCCAATCGCCGATACGCAGGTGGCGCAAAGCCTACTGAGTACCCAGGCATCGCTGGGCTATCAACGCTTGGTCGAGCAGTGGACCGGCGACGTGTTGCCCAAGGAGGAAACGCGCTCGGATTGGCTGCAGCGTCCGTTGTCCGACTCACAGCTACGCTATGCCGCGCTGGACGTGGTCTATTTGCCGCTTGTCTGGCAAGCGCAACGCGACGCGCTGGTGCAGCAGGGGCGCCTGGCCTGGTTGGAAGAAGAGTGCGCGCGCCTGTGCGAGGCCAATCGTCGCAACCGCGATGCCGATGAGCAGTGGTATCGTCGTCATCGCCAGCTGTGGCGGCTCGAGCCGCGTCAGTTGGCGCTTTATCAGGCGCTCACGCGATGGCGCGAAGGTGAGGTGCGACACCGCGATCTGCCGCGTGGTTGGCTGGCGAGCGATAAGGTGCTATTCGCGATCGCTGTGGAGATGCCGCGCAACCGCCATCAGCTCTCGACCATCGAAGGCGTCAGGCCCAAGCTGATCAAACATGACGGCGATACCTTGCTGGCGATGGTGCAAGCAGCCGTGCACCTCGATGACGAGGCACTGCCGGCGCCGCTTCCACCCCCGCATTCAGCGGCGTTCAAGACGCGGCTCAAGGCACTCAAGAGCGTCGTCAACCGCGAGGCCGAACGCCTGGATATCGCCCCCGAGGTGCTGGCCAATCGCCGCGATCTCGAAGCCTTGGTGATGGCGGATCTGGACGGCGTGCCGCTGTCGCTGCCCCAGGGCTGGCGTGGCACCTTGCTGGCCGAGGCGTTCACCCAGGCCCTGGCCGATCACTGAGAGGCGAAGACGATGCCCAAACGACTCTGTGAAATCTTCAAGAGCCCGCGTCGCGACGAAATGTATTTATACGTGGATCGCGCGCGAGGGCTGACGGATGTGCCCGAAGCACTGCTCGAGCGGTTCGGTAAACCGGTATCGGTGACCGTGATGATGCTCAGCGACGACAAGCCGCTGGCGCGGGCCAAGGCCCGGGACGTGCTGGCCGCCATCGCGTCACAAGGCTTTTATCTGCAGATGCCGCCGACGCGCGAGGCCTACATGCTGGACTTATACAAGGCGCCCACCGAGGCACGGTACTGACCCATGCGTGAACGTTTCTGGGAGCGTTTTTCCCTCCAAGAGCTTGACGATGAAGAGTGGGAAGCGCTTTGTGATGGTTGCGGTCTGTGCTGCCTGCTCAAGCTTGAAGACGAAGAGAGCGGCGATGTCGCCACGCTCAACGTGGCCTGCCAGTTGCTGGATATCGATACTTGCCGTTGCAGCGATTACGAAAACCGCTTCGAGCACGTGCCGGGATGCACCAAGTTGACCCGCGACAACCTGGCGGCGTTTCACTGGCTGCCGACGTCGTGTGCCTATCGTCGATTGGCAGAGGGACGTAAGCTCGCGGCCTGGCATCCGCTGATCGCGGGCGATGCACGGCGCATGCATCGCAAGCAGAAGAGCGTGCGCCACTTCGCGGTGAGCGAGTGCGAGGTGGCCGATGAGGCGCTCGAGGATCACATCATCGACATTATCCCGTGCCAATGACGTTTTTGGTGGCAGGGTGCGGTATATGAAGAAGGCCCCGACCGGGGCCTTCGTCGTTATAGGGCGTCAGCGTGGGCGATCAGCGGGCACCTCATTGTCGGCGAGGCCCAAGGCCCAAAGCAGGAAGGCATCCTGACGGGCGTTGTCGTGCCAGGCCTTGAAGCGTCCCGAGGCGCCACCATGTCCGGCCGCCATGTCAGTGCGCAGCATGATCGGGCGGCGCTGCTCGGCGGGCAGTTGGGAGACGATCTCGGTCAGGCGTGCGTAAAGCTTGGCCGGTTCCCAGTAGGGTACACGCGAGTCGTGCCAGCTGCCTTGCAGGAACAGCGTGGGATAGGGCTGCGCGACGAGGTTGTCGAGGGGCGAATAGTCGCGAATGCGGCGTTTCGCTTCCGGCTCATTGGGGTTGCCCCATTCGCTGTATTCCGCCGTCGTCAACGGCAGGTCGGGGTTTTCCATGGTGCGCAGCACATCGACGAACGGCACGTCGAGTACGGCGGCACAGAACGCGTCCGGTTCGAGATTGAGGCTAGCGCTTACCAGCAGGCCGCCGGCGCTGGCGCCATAGGCGGCGATGCGCTGGGTATCTGCTACGCCATTCGCCACCAGGGCATGACGCGCGGCGAGAAAGTCGCGGAAGCTATTTTCCTTGTGCGCCAGCTTGCCGGCCAGATACCACGGCTCGCCCCGATCGCCGCCACCGCGCACATGGGCGACGGCGAACGCCACGCCCCGCGACAGCAGTTCGAGCCGCGCCACGGAAAACCACGGATCGAGCACTTCCCCGTAGGCCCCATAGCCATAGAGCAACGTCGGCAGTGGCCCTTGCTCGATCAGGTCGCCCCGCGCCACGACGGAGACCGGAATGCGTTCGCCATCGTGGGCCTCGGCCCACAGGCGGTGGCACACCAGTTGCTCAGGGGCAAGATCGCCGTGCACGGGCTGAGCCTTGAGCAGGCGGCGCGCGTCGGTATCGAGGTCGTGCTCGATCCAGCGCGGCGGCAGCGTGAACGATTCCTCGTGCAGGCGCAGGCGGCGGGTGTCGAAGTCGGGTGTATCGCCCAGTATCAGGCTGCAGGGCGCTTCGGGCAGCGGTAGACGCCGCTTGATGGGCGTCGCCGTGTCGAGCGCGACCACGCTGAGATGCACCTGGGCCTCGCGGTGATCGCGTTCGGTGATGACGAGCCCCCAGGCGAAGGCATCGACGCCTTCCAGCGTCAGATACTCCTGATGATCTAGCAGCGGTGCCCACTCACCGGGTGTGGATTCGGCCGCGACGTCGAGCTGGAAATGCGGCGCATCCTGATTATGCAAAATGTAGAAGTGGCCGGGACGATGCTCGAGGCCGTATTCGACGCCCTTGACGCGTTCGCGTACGCAGCGCGGCGGCGTATCGGGCGCTGCCGCGGGGATCAGGTGGCATTCCGAGGTGTCCTTGGAGGCGGTTTCCAGCACCAGCCAGGCGCGTGATCGGGTCTTGCCCAGCCCCACCCAGAACTCGGCGTCTGCTTCACGGAACAGGCACGCGCTTTCCCCGCTTCCGATATCCAGCCGCCAGATGCTATCCGGACGTTGCGTGTCGTCGTAACGCGTGAACAGCAGAGTACGGTTATCCTCGGCGCAACACAGTTCGGGGCCGATGTCGTTCAGCAGGCGCCGGGGTTCGCCGTCAGGCAGGACGCGTAGGAAGAGATCGAAATTCTCGTCGCCGTTGGTGTCCTCGGTCCACGCCAGCCAGCTTTCATCGGGGGCGATGGCCATGTCGGCGACTTCCATGAAGTCGTGATGCAGGGCGCGGGCCTGGACATCGAGCACGCATTCACGCTGTGACGCGTCGTGGTTGGGGTGGCGCCACCAAATCGGATAGTCGGCGTCGTGGGCGGTTTCGCTCCAGTAGGTATGGTGATCGAGCGGCGTGCGCAGGCCATCGACGGCCAGTTCGCGACGCGCCAGGTGGCCGGCGTAGAGTGTCTCGACGAGTGGCTCGAGGGGCGCGAAGCAGGCGGTGGACTCTTGGTTGGCCTGCTTGAGAAAGCGTACCACCTCGGGGTCGTCGCGATTCTCCAGCCAATGCCAGTAAGGATCGTCCTTGCGTTTGAAGCGTGCGACCGGCGAGAGTTGGGTCGCGTCGTGAAGCGCAGGGATGTGCGGCTGTGCTTTCATGTGCAGCGGTGTACCATGTCGAAGAAAGATCGAACGCGAGAGGACGCGATGCTGATTTCCGATTCCCTGCCACAGTTGTGGCTGAGTTACTTTGTATTATCGCTGCTGGTACTGGTCACCGGCTACCTTGGGGTGCGCTTTTTGCCCAAGTTACCGCGTTGGGTCGTGACGGGGGCGGTCGCGGGAATGTTATGGGCGGTGGCGCCATTTACCTCGCCCTTGTTGGAGGACGGTGAGCATTATTCCGGTCTTGCGCCGGCCATCGTCGTCGCGGCGGTGGGCGTCTTGCAGGGCGATGGTGGCCAGCTTGCCGTGGCCACGCCGCTGTTGTTGGTCGGTATGGCGATAGGCGGTGTACTAGGCGCGTTAATGTGGATATGGCGCCGACGTCGCCATAGCGGTGGTGATAACGATGCGCCACACGGTGGTGGCAAGCAGCGTAAGTCGCCCTCCGGAAATGCGCGGGACGACGACCGGCGTCGCGAACCGGTGCTCAACTGATATGTTCGGCCGTTATGCGCCTCACATGAGTTTGGTTTTATAAAGAAGAAGGAAGGGTCATGCGAGCGCTGTTCGCGTTGTTGGTGCTGTGTGTCGGTGGGGGACTTGCGTCGCTGAGTTGGGCACAGGACACCAGCGCCTCCCAGACGCCGGATGTCCGCATGATTTTCGACGTCTCGGGAAGCATGAAAGCCAATGATCCCAATAACTTGCGTGCTTCGGCATTGAAGTTGGCGGCGACGTTGTTGCCTTCGCAGGCGCGCGGTTCGGTGTGGACGTTTGGTTCCCGGGTGCAAAATCCGTTGCCTGGCGGCAAGATCGACTCCGATTGGCGGCGGCGTGCTCGGTCGCTGGCGCCGCAACTGATCGACTATCAGCAGTTCACGGATATCGAGCAAGCGCTGCGTGAAGTAAGCCAGACAACAGGCGGTAAGCGTCATGTCATCTTGCTGACCGATGGCATGGTCGACCTGCCCGGGAGCGGGGAAGAAAAACGCACGCGTGATGCGGCCTCGCGTGAGGCCTTGATAGCGTCGCTGGCGCCCGAACTGGCGTCGCGTGGCGTGGTGGTGCACACCATTGCGCTCTCGCCGAATGTGGATCGCGAGTTGCTCGAACGGGTATCCCAGATCACGGGTGGCCTCGCGGCAGTGGCCGAAACTCCCGAAGCATTGCTGCGGGCGTTTCTCGATGTGCTCGAGCGCATCGTGCCCCGCGATCAGTTGCCGATCAAGGAGGGCAGTTTCGAGGTCGACGACGAGGTCGAGGGCTTCAATGCGCTGCTATTTCACGAAGAAGGTGCGCCCGAGATCGCGCTGGTGGGCCCTGACGGTGAGCGTTACACGCGTGACGATCACCCCGATGACATGCTTTGGCAGAGCAATCCGCGTTATGACTTGATCCGCGTGCCTGAGCCGCAGGTGGGGGAGTGGCATATCGAGGGGCCGGTGGGGCGCGATAGCCGCGTGAGCATCGAATCGCCGTTGCAATTGCGCAGTGATACCTTGCCGCCGACCCTGTATCTGGGCTTCGGTGTGCCCCTCGACGTTTGGCTATCCCGCGAGGGCGAGACGCTCACAGGTGATGCGTTACCGGCTGGTATCCGTGTGCGTGGTGAATTGCGTGGACTCGATGACGAAACGCGGGCATCCACGTCTCTGAAGGCCGAGGACGACGGCCACTTCACGGGCACGCTGCAGGCACCCGAGGAGGCAGGCAACGCCCGCCTGGTGCTCAACGCCGATAGTGATGCCTGGACGCGTGAGCGTGTGCAGGGCGTTAACGTCGTCCCTCCCGTGATCACGACGCTTAACGGCGATGCCACGCAGGTCACGCTGGAGGCGCAGCATCCGCGTTTGAACGTCGACAATACGCAGATCTCGGCGAGCTTGTTGGGCGAAACGCTCGACGTGGTGCCGGATGGAGAACGGACATGGCAAGTCGCGCTGCCGGAAGTCGATCCCGATCAATCGGTACCATTGAATCTCGACATGACGGTGACGCTCGATGGACGCACTTGGTCCATTGCCTTGCCTGCACTACGTCTCAACCCCGAGGCGCGTATCGGGGTTTCCGGCGCCGATGTCAATGGCGGGGGCGCGCGTGCCGAGACGTTGCCGGACGGCGATGCTGTCGCCGCCCAAGAGGATGAAAGTGATGCGCGCGAAGAGGGCAATTTGACCGCCCTGGCCGGCGCGCTATGGGATAAGGCCGGCGATGAGTGGCAGGCGCTGCGGCCGCATGTCGAACCCTACGCCAAGCGTCCCACGACCTGGGCGGTGTTCGCCGCGCTTCTATTGTCGCTGGTGCTCATAGGTGGGCTGCGTCGTCGCTCAAGACGGCGTCGTCATCGGCGGCGGCGCGACCCGCAGGTATAATCATCGGCAAGATTCAGAGCCTCGGCATGATTGCCGGGGCTTTTTTGTCTTCCGATTCTTGCGACAGCGTACGGGTAATCGACGTTAAACGTTAGTTTCAATCGACTGTTTTAATTCCTGCTGGCCTGTTATAACGGAAACGGCAACATCAATAATGTTGTCTAAAAGATGTCGAACGATGTTGCACTGCGCGTGCCGAACCGGCTGGTGTCGTAGCCGGTGTCGCGCTATCTTGCGGAAAGCCTGTGTTTTTTCGGCATGACCCAGGCTCGAGATTCAATAATAAATGTCGGCACTCTGAAGTCGACCCGGTCAGCGGAGATATATGATGAGTCACGCCACCTCGCCGGTCGTTTCCGGTCCGCCTCTCGAAGGAATGGAGGAATTCGCCTCGGTCAACGAGGTGTTCGTCCACAGTTGCGGACGCTTCGCCGACAAGCCGGCGTTCACCTGCATGGAGCAAACGCTGAGTTATGCGGAGCTCGAACGCCTCTCGCGGGATTTCGCCGCCTGGCTAAGCGAGGAAACCGACCTGGTGCCGGGAGATCGCATCGCCATCCAGTTGCCCAATGTGCTGCAATTTCCCGTGGCGATTTTCGGCGCCATGCGCGCCGGGCTGATGGTGGTCAATACCAACCCGCTGTATACCGAGCGCGAGATGGCGCATCAATTTCAGGATGCCGACGTCAAGGCGATCCTGATTCTCGCCAACATGGCCGACAAGCTCGAGCGGATACTGCCGCGCACGGCGATTCGCCACGTGCTGGTGACCGAACTCGGCGACATGCATGACTTCCCTAAACGGGCGTTGATCAATGCCGTGGTCAAGCACGTCAAGAAGATGGTGCCGCGTTACACATTGCCCGAGGCGACACGTTTTCGCGATGCCTTGACGCGCGGGCGAGGGCTGTCGAGTGAAGCGGCCATATGCCAGGCCGATGACGTGGCCGTGCTGCAGTACACCGGCGGTACTACCGGCGTGGCCAAGGGCACCATGCTCACGCATCGCAACCTGATCGCCAACATGCTGCAGACGCGTCAGATGATCGCCGGGCTGATCGAGGAAGGGCGCGAGACGATCATTGCACCGCTGCCCGTCTATCATATCTATACGTTCACGGTGAATTGCCTGTTCACCATGGTCACCGGCAACCACACCGTGCTGATTCCCAACCCGCGTGATATCGACGACTTCATCAAGACGCTGCGCAAAACCGAGTACACCGGTTTCGTGGGGCTCAATACGTTATTCAACGCGCTCTGCCAGCGCGAAGACTTCCGCGCCCTGGATTTTTCGCGTCTCAAGCTGACCATTTCCGGAGGCATGGCGCTGACCAAGGCCGCCGCGAAACGTTGGGAAGAAGTCACGGGCTGCGCGATCCTGGAAGGCTACGGCATGACCGAGACCTCGCCCATCGTGTGCGTCAATCCACCGGATGGTATTCAACTGGGCACCATCGGCAAGCCGGTGCCCGGCACCTCGATCAAGGTGATCGGCCCCGAAGGCGAAGAGGTTGCGCGGGGCGAGCCCGGCGAGCTGTGCGTTCAGGGCCCGCAGGTGATGAAGGGCTATTGGAATCGCCCCGAGGATACCGCCAAGACGCTGGACGCCGAGGGCTGGATCCGCACCGGCGATATCGCCGTGATTCAGGACGACGATTACGTGCGCATCGTCGACCGCAAGAAGGACATGATCATCGTCTCCGGCTTCAACGTCTATCCCAACGAGGTCGAGGACGTGGTGGCCACGCACGAGGACGTGATCGAGGTTGCTGCCATCGGGGTGCCCGACGATGCCACCGGCGAGGCGATCAAACTCTTCGTGGTGAGTCGTAACGAGGCGTTGGATGCCGAAACGTTGCGCACCTGGTGCAAGCAGGAACTCTCCGCCTACAAGGTGCCCAAACTCATCGAGTTTCGTGATGAGCTGCCCAAGACCAACGTCGGCAAGGTACTGCGCCGTGAGCTGCGCGACGGCCAGGATGGCAAAGAATCGACGCCGGGTGATGGGGCAACATAGGCGCGAGGTCGGCCTTGGCGTTACAATTGACGGCTCGCCTTCCCGTGGAGGCGAGCCGTTTTGCTGATTTCATGAGGCGCCCTTGAGCACGACACCGACGAGCGATTCCCGCGATCAACTGGCGCACTTGCGCTCGCAACTTGACGACTGCCTGTTGCGCGATGCCCACGATCAGGGGCGGCGTCTCGACAAGCTGGCAGGACGCGCGCGCGGCGGCAAACCCATCGACCGTTCGCTGCGCGAGATCGAAACGCGTCTGGCGCGCTCGCGAGAGGCCTTGGCGGCGCGGCGTGCCCAGCCGTTGACGCTGCGCTATCCCGAGCATCTACCCGTGGCCGAGCGGCGCGACGACCTGCTGGCGGCGCTCGACGAACACCAGATCGTCGTGGTGGCCGGGGAAACCGGCTCGGGCAAGACCACCCAGCTACCCAAGCTGTGTCTCGAGCTGGGACTGGGGCGGCGCGGCCTGATCGGCCATACGCAGCCACGGCGTCTGGCGGCACGCACCGTCGCCACGCGCCTCGCCGAAGAACTGGAAGTACCGCTGGGGGCGCAGGTCGGCTATCAGGTGCGCTTCACCGACCAGACCGATGAGCGCACGCTGGTCAAGCTGATGACCGACGGCATCCTGCTCGCCGAGACGCAGAACGACCCGGATCTGATGCGCTACGATGCGATCATCATCGACGAGGCCCACGAGCGCAGTCTCAACATCGACTTCCTGCTCGGTTATCTCAAGCGTCTGACCGAACGGCGTCCGGATCTCAAGATCATCATTACCTCGGCGACCATCGACGTCGAGCGTTTCAGCCAACACTTCGGGCGTGAAGGCAAGCCGGCGCCGGTGGTCGAGGTCTCGGGGCGCACCTACCCGGTGGACGTGTTCTATCGGCCGCTGGTGCGCGATGCCGACGACGAGGAAGACCGCTCCCTGCAAGAAGGCATCCTGCATGCGGTGGAAGAGATCGAGTCCATCGAGCGCGAGCGACGCTGGTTCAGCGGGCCGCGCGACGTATTGATCTTTCTGCCCGGTGAGCGTGAAATCCGCGAGACGGCGGATACCCTGCGGCATGCCGATCTCCGGGGCACCGAGATCCTGCCGCTCTATGCGCGCCTTTCCAACGCCGAGCAGAACCGCGTGTTCCAGTCGCACGCCGGGCGGCGCATCGTGCTGGCCACCAACGTCGCCGAAACCTCGTTGACCGTGCCGGGCATTCGTTATGTCATCGACCCCGGCCTGGTGCGCATGAGCCGCTACAGCTACCGCGCCAAGGTCCAGCGCCTGCCTATCGAGCCGGTCAGCCAAGCCAGCGCCGATCAGCGCAAGGGGCGCTGCGGACGTATCAGCGAGGGCGTGTGTATTCGCCTCTATAGCGAGGAGGATTTCCGGGCACGGCCGACCTACACCGAGCCCGAGATTCAACGCACCAATCTGGCCTCGGTGATCCTGTCGATGCTCGCACTCAAGCTTGGCGACATCGAAGCGTTTCCCTTCGTCGACGTGCCGGACTCGCGCTTTGTCAAGGACGGGTATCGTCTGCTCTATGAGCTGGGGGCCGTGGGAGCCGACAATCGCCTGAGCGAGCTGGGACGGCGCCTGGCCCGCTTGCCCATCGATCCCCGCCTGGCGCGCATGGTGCTGGCCGGTGCCGAGCAGGGCAGCCTGCGCGAAACCTTGATCGTGGTCAGCGCGCTGGCCGCTCAGGATCCGCGCGACCGCCCGGCCGACAAGCGTCAGGCCGCCGATCAGCAACATCGCCAGTGGCAGGATTCCGAGTCCGACTTCATGGCCTGGCTGAATCTTTGGCATGGCGTCGAGCATGCCCGCGAGACCTTGTCCGGCAACCAACTGCGGCGCTGGTGTCGCGACAACTATCTGAGTTATCTGCGCTTGCGCGAGTGGCACGATACTTTTCGCCAGCTCAAGCAATTGACCCGCGACATGGGGCTCGAGTCCTCCAGCGCGGTACTGCCGCCGAAGGAAGACGCCCCCGCGACGGCGCATCCGCGTGTCGACGGCGAACGCCTGCACAAGGCGCTGCTCTCGGGGTTGCTCTCGCACCTGGGGACGCTGCAGGAAAATCGCGAGTATCTGGGCGCGCGCAATCGCAAGTTCATGATTCATCCCGGCTCGGGACTAGCCAAGAAGACGCCCAAATGGGTCATGGCCGGCGAGCTGGTGGAAACCTCGAGGCTATATGCGCGTGACGTGGCGCGCATACAGCCGGCCTGGGTAGAGCCCATGGCCGAGCATCTGATCAAGCGCAGCCACAGCGAGCCGCATTGGGAAATGAAACGCGGTCAGGTGGTGGCCTTCGAGCAGGTCACGCTGTTCGGTCTGCCGATCGTGACCGGACGACGCGTCGATTATGCCAAGGTGGCGCCAGCGGAGGCGCGCGAGATATTCATTCGCCGCGCCCTGGTGGAGGGTGAGTATCGCAGCCAGGCCGATTTCTTCCAGCACAATCGCGCCTTGATCGACGACGTCGAGGAACTCGAGGACCGTGCCCGCAAGCGCGATATCCTGGTCGACGAGGAGACGCTGTTCGCTTTCTACGATGCGCGCTTGCCGGCGGACGTCGCCGGTGCCCGCAGTTTCGAGCGCTGGCGCAAGCAAGCCGAGCGCGAGGCCCCCGAGGTGCTCAAGCTCGACCGCGACACGCTGATGGCGCGCGACGCCGAAGAGATCACGCAGGAGGCCTATCCCGATGTGCTGGTGCACAACGGTGTGCGTTACCCGCTCAGCTATCATTTCGCACCCAGGCAACCCGACGACGGCGTGACCTTGACGGTGCCGGCGGCGATGCTGTCGCAACTCCCTGAAGGACGCCTCGAATGGCTGGTACCGGGGCTCTTGCGCGAGAAGTGCATCGCGCTGCTCAAGACGCTGCCCAAGGCGATTCGCCGGCAGGTGGTGCCGATACCCGATTGGGTGGATGCCGCCCTGGCGACACTGGTGCCCGATGAGCGCCCGCTGACCGAGGCGCTGGGCGAGTTCCTGCGCCGACGTACCGGCGTGCGCCTGGGCCCTGATGACTGGCATACCGAGGCCCTCGAGGCACATCTGGTCATGAACCTGCGGGTGGTCGACCACGATGGCAAGGTGCTCGGCGAAGGACGCGACCTGGGCGCCCTCAAGCAGCGTTTCGACGAGGCGGCGAGCCAGGGCGCCAAGGCGCTGGCGGCGAGCGGGCCGACGGCCGAGGCGCTTGCCGAGCTGCCGACGCAAGCGATTCCCGAATCGCGTTCCACCCAGCAGGCGGGGATTCGCGTCGAGGCCTATCCGGCGTTGGTCGATCAGGGCGATAGCCTGGCCATCGAATCGTTCGATCATCCGAACAAGGCGCACGCGGCGCACCGCCACGGGGTCAAGCGCGCGGCGATGCTGCGTCTGCCCGAGCAGGTGCGCTACCTCGCCCGCGAGCTCAAGGGCGTGGACCGTTGTGCGCTGCTGTTCGCCAAGGTGGGCAGCAAGCAACAACTCGTCGACGACCTGATCGAAGCGGTCTTCCTGCAGGTGGTCGCCGTGGACCCGTTGCCGCGCGATCGCGACGCCCTTGAGGCGCGCATCGAGGCCACGCGGGGCGAACTCGTCGCCCATGCCGAATCCCTGGTTGCGACTCTCCAGAAGGCTCTGGAAGGGCATCTCGAGGTGACCAAAGCACTCAAGGGTAACCTCAATTTGTCCCTGGCCTTGGTCTACAGTGATTTGAAAGCCCAGATGGGGCGCCTGGTGTATCCCGGCTTCGTCAGCGACGCCGAGGCCTGGCTCGAGCAGTATCCGCGCTACATGCAGGCGGCGCTGATCCGGCTCGAGAAGGCGCCGCGTGAACGAAATCGCGATCAGTCGGCAATGCATCAGGTACACGAATTCGAGGAGCGCTTGCACGCGCGGCGCGAAGCCGATCAGCGCGAGGGACGCCGCGACCCGCATTTCATCGAGTTCGGCTGGTGGCTTGAAGAATTGCGCGTGTCGTTGTTCGCTCAGCAACTCGGCACTCTGGCGCCGGTGTCGGTCAAGCGCCTCGAGCGTCGCTGGGCGGAACTGACGGGGCGTCAGCAGTGACACCGCGAATCCTAACGACTATACGACAAGCGCACCTGGGAGTACGCTCATGACGCACGCGGTCATCACCGGAACGGGGCTCTATACACCGCCCAATGCCATCGACAACGCCACGTTGGTGGCCTCGTTCAACACTTGGGTGGAGCGCGAGAACGCGCGCCACCACGAGGCGATTCGTGACGGACACCGCGAACCGCTCGAGCACTCGAGCAGCGAGTTCATCGTCAAGGCCTCGGGAATCCACAGTCGCTATGTGGTCGAGGCGGCGGGTATCCTCGATCCTGATCGCATGCGTCCGCAGTTGGCCCCACGTGCCAATGACGAGCTCTGCGTACAGGCCGAGATGGGCCTGGAAGCGGCGCGCCAGGCGCTGTCCAATGCCCAGGTCACGCCCGATGCCCTGGATATGGTGATCGTGGCGTGCTCCAACCTGCAGCGGGCGTATCCGGCCATTGCCGTGGAGCTGCAGGCGGCGTTAGGTGCCGGCGGACATGCCTTCGACATGAATGTCGCGTGTTCCAGTGCGACCTTCGCCATCGATGTGGCCAACAATACGATCCGTGCTGGCAGCGCCAGGCGCGTCTTGGTAGTGAGCCCGGAGATTTGCTCGGCGCATCTCAACTTCCGCGACCGCGACAGTCACTTCATCTTCGGCGATGCGTGCACGGCGGTGGTGGTGGAGGCCGATGACGTGGCGCGTGCCGCGGAGCGTTTCGAGATCATCAGTACGCGCCTGGTGACGCGTTTCTCGAACGCGATCCGCAATAATTTCGGCTTTCTCGACCGGGTCACCGAGCACGGGGTCGATGCCGAGCCGGCGTTCGTGGCCGACAAGCTGTTCGTCCAGGAAGGGCGCCAGGTGTTCAAGGAAGTATGCCCGCTGGTCGTCGAGTTGATCAGCGTGCATCTCGAAGCGGAGAATGTGGTGCCCGACGATCTCGAGCGGCTGTGGCTGCATCAGGCCAATCGCCACATGAACGACTTGATCGCACGGCGCGTGCTGGGCCATGCCCCTAGCGAAGGTGAAGCGCCGGTGATTCTCGACCGCTATGCCAACACCAGCTCCGCCGGCTCGATCATCGCCTTCCATCTGCATCGCCACGACCTGGCCGTGGGCGATATCGGGGTGGTCTGTTCGTTCGGGGCGGGCTACAGTGCGGGCAATATATTATTACGTAAGGTGCAAGCTTGATGAAAACGACCAAGTGGCTGGCCGTGGTATGCATGGTAGCGGCGGTGAGCGGCTGCGCGACGCAGGGCCAGGTGGATGCCAATCCCGACGATCCTTGGGAGAGTTACAACCGCAAGGTGTTCGCTTTCAACGACACCTTGGATCGCTATGCGTTGAAACCCATCGCCCAAGGATATGACTATGTGGCCCCCGAGCCGGTTCAAACCGGGGTGGGCAATTTCTTCAGCAATCTTGGTGAGATCGGAACCACGGTCAATAGCGTATTGCAGTGGAAGTGGGTCAACGCCGGCGTGGCGTCCGGGCGTTTCGTGATCAATTCCATTCTCGGCATCGGTGGGCTCCTCGACCCAGCCTCGCGCATGGGCCTCGTCGAGCGTGAAGAAGATTTTGGCCAGACGTTGGCTACCTGGGGAGTCGCGGAAGGCCCTTACGTGGTGTTGCCAGTCCTCGGGGGACGGACATTACGCCATACCTCGGGGCTCCCCGTGGATTGGTATACCGACCCGGTGACCTATGTCGAAGAAGATTCGGTGCGCTATGGCTTGCGCTTCCTTGATCTCATCGATACGCGAGCGGGACTTCTCGACCGCGAGAAGCTGATTCGCGGCGACCGTTATAGTTTCATTCGTGACGCGTATCTTCAGCACCGGCGCTACGAGGTCAACGATGGCGAGACGGGCAGAGACCCCTTTGCCAGCGGTGATTTCGGCGATGATTTCGAATACGACGAAGACGCCTTCGCCGATTGATCTCGAGACCCCACATGGCCAACGCACGTACTCTGATCGGTCTACTCGATACGCCCGGCGCATCGCGCGATGCACTGGCGCGTCTCATTGGAAGCGGGCGCTTTGCCGTATTGGCGGCGACGTCCGCCGACGCGTTACCCGATGATGTGGCCTTGGTGGTCGCCCATGTGCGTGCGGTCGAACGCGGTGACTGGGCTGCGTTGGCCGCGCGCTGGCCGACCATCGTGATCAGTGAAACGCGTCTCGATGGCGATCTGCTGCAGGCCGTCGACGCTGGGTTGGTCGATTACCTGGTCGAGCCGGAGGGGCATGGCGATATTCTGCGTCGTCTGATCGAGCGTTCCATCGAGCATCACCGGCTGAGCCAAGAGCATGCTCGCGACCGCCAACGCCTGGCCGAGCTCAATGAAAGCCTAGAAACCCATTTGGCCATGTTGCGGCTCGACCAGCAGGCCGGTTGGCAGATCCAACGCAAGCTGCTGCCCGCCAGCCCGATGACCCTGCATGGCGTGAGGGCCGATTACTGGCTAGCGCCGTCTCTTTATTTGTCGGGAGACTTTCTCGACTTTCAACGCTGTGATGCGCGCTATAGTTTCTTTTATTTCGTCGATGTCTCAGGACACGGGGCGTCATCAGCGTTCGTGACCGTGCTGCTCAAGTATCTCAGCAACCGTTGGCTGACGCAGTGGCGGTCGCAGGAGGCCGAGACATTCCCCGCGCGGTGCCTTACGGAACTCAATCGGGAGCTTTTGGAGACGGGGATCGGCAAGCATGCCACGGTGTTTGCCGGTGTGCTTGACCATGAGCAACACTATCTCCACTATTCGCTCGGCGCGCAGATGCCGATGCCTTTCTTGCAAGCAGGTCACGAAATCAGCGTGCTCTCGGGCGAGGGGCCGCCCGTGGGGTTGTTTCCCCATGTCGAGTTCCCCACCTATGGTTGTTCACTGCCGGAACGTTTTCGTTTGTGGCTATGCTCCGACGGCATTCTCGAATGCCTGGAAGGCGATACGCTCGATCAGCGTCTCAAGGCGTTGAAACACAGGATTGCCTCATGCACGTCGGTAGATGCGTTGAAAGACGAACTCGTGCTGGGCGATGAATTGCCGGATGATCTCACCATGATGACATTGAGTGGATTCGACCATGCATGAAGGGCGTATTCAGGCGGCGTTCGACGCTGGTGTGTTCGTACTCAAGCTCAGTGGTGACGTGCGTCTGACGTTATGTGCGACGCTTGATCAGCAGGCCCAGCGCGTGGCCGACAGCCCGGGCCTGGTGGCGGTGATGATCGACCTGCGCGAGGCGACCAATGTCGACTCCACGGCGTTGGGTTTTCTGGCCAAGGTGGCCATGGCCGTCGAGGGGCGGCTCGAGCAACCGCCGACCATCGTCGCCGAGCATCCCGACGTGCGTCGTATGCTCGATGTCATGGGGTTCTCGCGGTATTTCACGCTGCTCGAGGCACCGCTCACCGAGCCGGCGAGCCTCGACGAGTTGCCGCAGGTGAGTGCCGACGCGCATGACATGCAGCAACGCATCCTCGAAGCCCACCGTATCCTCATGCGCATGAGCGATCACAATCGCGATGAGTTCCAGCCTTTGGTCGATCTGCTCGAGGAGCAGAAATCCGACTAGGATTTTTCCAAGGCGCACGCTGACGCACGATTGGCACGACCGTTCCATGATGTCATTGCCGGGACATCCCGTCACCGGCTTCAGTTACCGACGCTCATGCTCGGTCCCCAGTGAGCCCGTTATCGGCTATGATGAGCGCACTAGCGGTTAGCCTTCTTCATGATTGCGTATCGTCCCGTTCGGGGTGATGCGTCGACGTATGTTTTCGGGAGATGTCGTGACTCAACTCAATGCGCGGCGATTGGCATTGCTGGTAGCGGCCAACACCGCCCTGGCACCTTTTGCCATCGATGCCTACTTGCCTGCCATACCCACGCTCGCCGAGGCAGTGAATGCCAGTGTTCACCATACCGAACTGTCGCTGAGCGTGTTCCTGTTCGGGTTCGCTATCGGGCAGCTGATCTGTGGCCCCTTGTCAGACCGCTTGGGTCGGCGCCCGGTGCTGCTGACCGGCCTGGTCGTGTTCCTGCTTGCCAGCCTGGGGATCATGCAGGTTTCGTCGCTGGAGACGCTGTGGGGATTGCGCTTCATTCAGGCGTTGGGCGGCGGCGCCTGTGTGGTCAATTCGGCGGCCATCGTGCGTGATTGCTTCAGCGGGCGCGAGGCCGCCAAGGTGATGTCGACCATGGCGATGATCCTGATGCTGGCACCACTCGTGGCGCCCACGGTAGGGAGTGTGCTGCTGAGCATCTTCAATTGGCAGTCGATCTTTCTGTTTCTGGCCTTGTACGCGGCATTCTTGCTGTTCTTCCTGGGCACTCGGCTGCCCGAGACCCACGGGCGTGATCCCGACGCGCCGTCGCCACGCCAAGTGCTGGGCAATTATCTCAGCGTGCTTCGTCATCGCGAGGCGATGGGGTATATATGCGCGGTGTCGATGTCTTTCGCGGGCATGTTCGCGTTCATTACTGGCTCGCCTTATCTGTACATGGAGCATTACGGATTATCGGCGGCCGTCTATCCGTTCGTGTTTGGGGCCAACATCATCGTCATGGCCTCCTCGAACCGGCTCAATATTCATCTCTTGAAGACCCGCACGCCGCAGCAGAATCTCGTCGTCGGGCTGGGCATCCAGCTGTGTGCCGGTGTGGCGCTGGTGGCGCTGATCCTCTCTGGTCTGGATTCGATCTACAGCGTGGCGCCGCTGATGGTCGTCTTCGTGGGAATGCAGGGGCTGATTGCGCCCAACGCGATGTCGTCGATGCTGGATCACTTCCCGAAGATGAGCGCCACGGCGACGGCTTTGCAAGGGTGCCTGCAATTTTCCAGTGGTGCGTTCGCCGGCATGCTGGTAGGGGCCTTCGAAATCGCCAGTGCCTGGCCGACGGTGTTGACCATGCTCGGCGCCTCGCTGCTGGGCAATATCGGTGTGCGCTTGCTGGCCGGTCGAGCGCTGGGGGCGGAAACGCAAGTGGCTTCCCAGCGTTAGGCGGTGTCTCCTGAAATCCGCGAATAAGCGCAGCGTTTGCGCTCGTCGAGCTGTCGAGTACTGCTGATGTGATATTCGTCATCTCCTGTCATGAAGCTGTCATTTTTGTCGGGCATCTTAGGTGTCGCGAAGGTTGAACACTCTCATCGACAGGAGTTACCCGCATGAACCGTATACTCAAGAGCCGTGTCTTGAAGACCACTGCGCTGGCTGCCGCCGTGATGAGCGTCGCGGGTGTCGCCCAGGCTCAGGAGCGCCAGCAGCTACGTATCGTCGGTTCCAGTACCGTCTATCCGTTCGCCAGCTATGTCGTCGAGGAATTCGGCGCGACCACCGACTACCAGACGCCCGTCATCGAGTCCACGGGATCGGGTGGCGGTCTCAAATTGTTCTGTGAAGGTCCGGGAATTGATACGCCGGATATCACCAACGCGTCGCGCCGCATCAAGATCTCCGAGTTCAAGCGTTGCCAGGAAAACGGCGTTACCGACATTACCGAGGCCAAGATCGGTTATGACGGTATCGTGTTGGCTGAAGCGTCCGAAGGCCACGAGCAGCTCAACTTGACGCGCAAGCAGATCTTCCTGGCGCTGGCGGCGAAAGTGCCCCAGAACGGCAAGCTCGTCGATAACCCCTACGAGAAGTGGAGCGATATCGACCCGTCGTTGCCGGATCGCGAGATCGAAGTGTATGGCCCGCCGACGACCTCCGGCACACGCGATGCCTTCGAAGAGCTGGTGATGGAACACGCCTCGGAGAACATGAAGGCATACGGCGGTGAAGGCTATACCGATATCCGTCAGGATGGCGCCTATATCGATGCCGGCGAGAACGATAACCTGATCGTCCAGCGCATTCAGGAAAACACCACGGCGTTCGGTATCTTCGGTTACTCCTTCCTCGAGGAAAACCAGGACATTCTGATGGCCGCGAGCATCGGCGGCGTGGAGCCCAAGCCCGAGGCGATCGGTTCTGGCAAATACCCGGTGGCCCGCTCGCTGTTCTTCTATGTCAAGAACCAGCATGCCGACAGCGTGCCGGCGATGTATCCTTACGCCAACCTCTTCTTGAGCGAGAAGATGATCGGTCCGATGGGCTACCTCAAGGGATTGGGGCTAATTCCGCTGCCGGAAAAACTGCGCGAAGAGCAGCGTGAAGACCTTGCCAACCGCGAGACGCTGAAGCTTAGCGATCTGAAGTAACGCTCGTGCAGATCGCCGGAATGGCCGGCAGCTTCGCTGCCGGCTCATTTGTTTGATGGGCCCAAGGGGATAAAAACCTCCATGGGAGAATGTTTTTCCGAGAGATCGATATGTCGACGAATATCGTCTTCCTACTGTTTTGTGCAGGCCTCGTGGGGCTCGGCGGGGTGGCCTTTGTTCTGAGCCGGGCGAAAGCCACGCGGGTACGCGCGACGGGTACCTCGATGTACGCACAGCCGGATCAATATGGCTGGTTCGCGGTGCTTACCACCGCCGGGCCGGCGCTTCTGATCAGTGCCCTGGGGGCGTTCGTGCTGCTCTTGATGGGTGCTGATATCCCCTTGCTTTATTTGTTGGCAGCAAGCCTGGTCATCGCGGCCATTGGCTTGGTGCTGGGTTTGAACCAGGTGCGTCCCGATTTCCATGCCCGGCGCGCCATCGAAAGTGTGATCCGCAAGCTGCTGGCGGCGGCGGCGGCGATTTCGATCCTCACTACGCTGGGCATTCTAATCTCCATCGTCGGCGAAGCGCTGCGCTTCTTCCAACTGCATAGTTTCTGGGACTTCATCACCGGCACGACCTGGAATCCCGGGGCAAGCTTTCTTTCCTCCGCCGGACGTGGAGAAGATGGAGGCAGCGCCGCACAGTTCGGGTCCGTCCCGCTGTTTGCCGGCACCTTCATGATCACCTTGATCGCCATGCTGGTGGCGATTCCCGTTGGACTAGGCGCTGCCGTGTACATGGTCGAGTTCGCGCCCGCCAGGGTGCGCCAGGCCGCCAAGCCGGTTCTGGAGGTGTTGGCGGGGATACCGACCGTCGTTTATGGCGTGTTTGCGGCCTTGACCGTGGCGCCGCTGGTGGTGGACATCGCCGGGCTTTTTGGGCTCGAGGCTTCGTATTCCAATGCCCTGGCACCGGGGCTGGTGATGGGCATCATGATCATCCCGTTCATTTCCTCGCTTTCCGACGACGTCATCAACTCGGTACCCAGCAGCCTGCGTGAAGGCGCCCTGGCATTGGGTATCACCAAGGGCGAGATGGTCCGCAACGTGGTGGTGCCGGCGGCGGCACCGGGGATCATTTCCGCCTCGCTGCTGGCCGTCTCCCGTGCCCTGGGGGAAACCATGATCGTGGTCATGGCGGCCGGCATGCGCCCCAACCTGACCGCGAATCCGCTGGAGGACATGACCACGGTGACAGTGAGTATCGTCGCGGCGTTAACAGGCGATCAAGAGTTCGGCAGTGCCCAGACGCTCTCGGCCTTTGCCTTGGGGCTGGTGCTGTTCATCGTGACGCTGACGCTGAATATCGTCTCGGTGATCATGATTCGCCGCTTCCGCGAGAAATACCGCGTCAACAACCTGTAATTCGATAGGTCGAGAGCATGAGTCAATCGTTCGAAGAAATTTCCGCGCAGCTCAAGAAGCGCCACCGGCGTTCGGCGCGCATGAAGTGGATGACCATGGGCGCCTTGATCCTGGCGGCGGTGTTTCTGGTGTTCTTCATTTCCGACATGGTCGTGCGTGGCTGGCCGGCGTTTCAGCAGGCCCAGATAAAAGTGGACATTACGTATAACGAGCAGTCCAAGGAAATCCCCTTGGCTGCCGTGAACGAGACAGTACGCCCGCTGGTGTCACGCGGCGTATTCCGCACCCTGCCACAGCGCATGGAAAGCAATCCTGAGTTGATGGGCACCACAAAAACCCAGTGGGTGATTGCCGATAGCCCGGTCGATCAGTACCTTCAGGGCAACAAGAGCGAGCTCAGCGCCGAAGCGAGGGAAGTGGTCGACAGGCTGGTCCGTCAGGGACGCGCGGAACTGAAATTCAACACCCGGTTCTTCACTGCGGGTGACTCCAAGATGCCGGAGTTGGCGGGTATCGCCGCTGCGGCAATCGGCACATTGATGACCATGTTGGTCACCATGTCGGTATGTTTTCCCATCGGGGTCATGACCGCCGTGTATCTAGAGGAATTCGCCCCCGACAATAAGTTGACCCAGATAGTCGAGATCAATATCAATAACTTGGCGGCCGTTCCCTCTATTCTGTTTGGTCTGCTGGGTCTGGCGATCTACATTGGCTTCTTCGGCGTACCGCGTTCATCACCTCTGGTGGGCGGTTTGACTCTGGCGCTGATGACGCTGCCGGTGATCATTATCTCGACACGTGCGGCGCTGCGCAGCGTGCCGGACAGCATCCGCCATGCGGCATTCGGCGTGGGGTGTTCACGCTGGCAGGTGGTGCGCGATCACGTGCTGCCGGTGTCGCTGCCGGGCATTCTGACGGGCTCGATCATCGGCCTGGCGCAGGCCATGGGCGAAACCGCGCCGTTGATTCTGGTGGGCATGGTGGCGTTCATTCCGGAAGCCTCGATGACCTTGACGGATGCCTCGACCGTGATGCCGGCGCAGATCTTTACCTGGGCCAGCGAGCCCGATAGCGCCTTCGCCGAAAAGACGGCGGGTGGGATACTGGTGCTTCTGGCAGTGCTGATCTTCCTCAATGCTCTCGCTGTCTGGCTGCGCAACAAATTCGAACGCCGCTGGTAAGCGACTCCTGACAGGACATCATTCGCCATGAACGATACGACTTTGCAAGACTTTCAGACCCAGCAAGAGCCGCCCATGACGTCGGAGGGTGGTGCGCGTGAGCAATACAGCGATGCGCCGACACCCGACAAGGGACAACCGGTGACGCGCAACGAAAACGTCGAGGAAAATTTGAGCGTGCGGGTGCGCGACCTCAATCTGTGGTACGGCGAACATCAGGCATTGAATGACATCAGCATCGATATATTCGCCAATACCGTCACTGCATTGATCGGTCCTTCGGGGTGCGGGAAGTCCACCTTTCTGCGCTGCCTGAACCGCATGAACGATTTGATCAGTACGGTGAGGATCAAGGGGTTGGTGGAAATGGATGGCCGCGACGTCAATGCCCGGGGCATGGATGAAGTGGCCCTGCGCCGACGCGTGGGCATGGTGTTCCAGAAGCCCAATCCGTTTCCCAAGTCGATCTATGAAAACGTCGCGTATGCGCCGCGCATGCACGACATGGTCAGCCGCAAGGCCGACCAGGATGAACTGGTGGAGCGTGCGTTGCGCGATGCGGGTCTATGGAACGAGGTCAAAGACAAGCTATACGAGCCGGGAACCTCGCTTTCCGGTGGGCAGCAGCAGCGCCTGTGTATCGCGCGTGCAATTGCCGTGCAACCCGACATCATTCTGATGGATGAGCCGACCTCGGCGCTTGATCCCATCTCCACGGCCACGATTGAAGACTTGATGGATAAGCTCAAGAAAGACTTCACCATCGTCACCGTGACCCACAACATGCAGCAGGCAGCACGCGTGGCGGATTACACGGCGTTCTTTCATCTTGGTGATATGATCGAGTACAACGCCACCAAGCAGATGTTTGCCAACCCGCATACCAAAAAAGCAGAGGACTATATCACCGGCCGCTATGGTTGATGACGAAGCCTTCCGACGATATTCCCTGGGGCGCTGCGGCGCCCTTTTTTGCGACGAGAAACAAGGTGCTCAAGTTCACTGCGCGCAATCGATGCATTTCAAGATTGCATAGTCCAGTGTCAGGGGCCCCCAGGCAAGAAGAAAGCTGATCGCCAGAATGCCGTAATAATGTTGCAGGATGATGCGTCGATAACCCACTACGCTTCCTTTCCGGTGAGTTGAATGATCAATTCGTGATGCGAGAATAGCCGCCGATGACTCCCGGCTTGGCGAGCACCCATTGCCACAGCTGTATGTCGCGCACGCGGAAGGATGCGGCACACGACAACAGGTAATAACGCCACATTCGGTAGAACTCGTTGCCGTAGCGTTCCTTGAATTGCGGCCAGTGCGCTTCGAAGTTTTCCCACCAGGCCATCAGTGTCTTGTCGTAGTCGGCGCCGAAGTTGTGCAGGTCTTCGGTAACGAAAAGCCCGCCTGCGGCATCACCGATCTGGCCGATGGAAGGCAGGTCGCCGTTGGGGAAGATGTACTTATCGATCCACGGATCCGGCGTGCTCTCACGAACGTTCTTGCCGATTGTGTGCAGCAGGAAGAGCCCGCCTTCCTTGAGGCAACGATGGGCGACTTCCATGTACTCGCGGTGATTCTTGCGGCCGACATGCTCGAACATGCCGATACTGACGATGGCATCGAACTCTTCGTCGGTATCGCGATAGTCCTGAAGCCGAAATTCCACGGGAAGCCCCTTCTTCATCAAGGATTTCCCGTAGTCGGCCTGCTCGCGCGAGATGGTGAGTCCGACACACTCGACCCCATAATGCTCGGCAGCATAGGCCATGAAACTGCCCCAGCCGCAGCCGATATCCAGAACACGCATGCCGGGTTTGAGATCTAGCTTGCGGCAGATCAGATCGAGCTTGGCTTCCTGGGCGGCGTCCAGCGTCTCGGCATCGTGCCAATACCCGCAGGTATAGGTCATCCGCTTGTCGAGCATGGTCGCGTAGAAGTCATTACCCAGGTCGTAATGCGCCTCACCGACTTTCCAGGAACGTTTGACGCTTTGCAGGTTGGTGAACTTGGCCCTTAGAGCATGGAACACCAGTTTGGAAGGTTGCACGGCCTTGTCGATGTCGGCGCGGAGCAGGCGAGTAAAGAACTGGTCGAGGCGCTCGGCGTCCCACAGTCCGGCCATGTAGGTCTCGCCGAGCCCGAGATTCCCCTCGGCAAGCGCCCGGTCGAAAACCTCGGATGAATGCACCTGCATGTCCCAGGGGCGCGAGCCATTGATCTGGATATCGGCGCGGGCCAGGAGGTCGGCCACGAAACGATAGCTCTTGTGCTGCTCAAGCGCCTGAGTCGAAGTGGTGGTTTCCTTGAGTGGAGCGTTCACTGCTAATCTTCCTCTTGCTCATGCTTCCAGCTCGCGGGGAAGCTTATTGGGCTTTCTTGCTCTGCTTTTAGGCTAGACGAAGATTATACGCCATTGACACCGTTTGCACGCTACCGAGCTGATAGTTTTTATGGATGGTGGAATGCAAACAAGGCCATTCGGTGGGCATCGAGAAGCGTTTTAGCGACGCCCTGTATGCATGATACTTTGACGCCCGATCATTGGGGCTGTCTCGGCAGGCCCAGCGCGAGCAGGGCGCTTGCCAGGACCATGGCGGCTGAGAGCCACAGGCATGCTGCCAGGCCGTACATCTGGTAGATCCAGCCGGACAGAATGGTCCCGATGAGGCGTCCCATGGCATTGGCCATATAGTAGAAACCGACGTCCATCGACACGCCCTCGGCGCGGGCGAAGCGCACGATCAAGTAGCTATGCCAACTGGAATTGATGGCAAAGATCGCCCCGAAGGCGAGCAGGCCGATGACTAGCCACAGGACGGTGGTATCCAAGGGCGTCAGGGTGATCACCGCCGGTAGCAAGGCCAACGCCAGTGCCCAGCCGGCGGTGATGGTGCGCGTATCGCCGTGGAGCAATCGGGTGATGCGCGGCGCCTGGGTCTGAATGCCTCCGTAGCCGATGACCCAGACGGCCATCAGGATGCCGACGCTCCAGAAGTTCCAGTCATGCTGGTCATAAAGGAACACCGGCAGTGCCACCACGAACCAGATATCGCGAGACGCGAATAGGCACAGGCGAGCCGCGGCGAGCACGTTGACCGCGCGTGACGTGGAAAACACCTCGCGGAACCTGGGCTTGGCCTTCTGGCGCCCGAGATCGGCGCGTAAACGCCATAACGACAGGCCCAGCACGACGATGAGCATCAGCCACATGGCGAGTATCGCGCCCTGGAACCCGATCAGGGTCAGCAGCAGCCCGCCAAGGAAGAAGCCGGCCCCCTTGAGGGCATTCTTGGAGCCGGTAAGGATCGCCACCCAGCGGTACAACGCCCCTTGAGCATTGGCGCTGTCCGAAGGCACCAGCACCTTGACGGCGCTCTTGGCGCTCATCTTGTTGAGGTCCTTGGCAATCCCGGATATCGCCTGGGCGGCCATCACCCAAGGGACGGTCAACGCCGTCGTCGGCACCAGCAGCATGCCCAGTGCGATCAACTGCAGCCCCAGGCCCAGGTTCATGGTGCGATTCAGTCCGAGTCGTGCCCCGAGCCAGCCACCGACGAAGTTGGTGACTACGCCGAAGGCCTCGTAGAACAGGAACAGCAGCGCGATCTCCAGCGGCGAGTAGCCCAACTGGTGAAAGTGCAGCACCACCAGCATGCGCAGTGCGCCGTCGGTCAGCGTGAACGCCCAGTAGTTGCCCGTCACCAGCAGGTACTGGCGGATCTCGAAGGGAAGGGCGCGTAAGCGTTCGATGGCCGTCATCATCATTGTCCTAGGCGTTACCGACTTTCAGGGTGAGCTCGGCGGTGCGATTGGCGTAGCCCCATTCGTTGTCGTACCAGGCGTAGAGCTTCACCTGCGTATGGTTGATCACCATCGTCGAGGGCGCATCGATGATCGAGCTGCGCGGATCGGTGCGGTAATCGATGGACACCAGCGGCCGGGTCTCGAATCCCAGGATACCGGCCAGTTCACCATTCGCGGCGTTTTCCAGGGCGGCATTGACTTCCTCGACGCTGGTGGCGCGCTCGACCTCGAAGACCATGTCGGTGAGCGAGGCGTTGGCCAGCGGTACGCGCACGGCATGGCCGTTCAGCTTGCCCTCGAGCTCGGGAAATATCTCGGTGATCGCCTTGGCCGAGCCGGTGGTGGTGGGGATCAGGCTCATGCCGCAGGCCCGCGAGCGGCGCAGATCCGGCTTTTGTGGAGAGCTCGGTGCGTCGAGGATCGTCTGGGTATTGGTGATGTCGTGCACCGTGGTCATCGAGCCGTGGCGAATGCCGAACGTCTCGTGGATGACCTTGACCGCCGGGGCGAGACAGTTGGTGGTGCAGCTCGTGGCGGTGACGATGCGATGGGTGTCGGGATCGAAGGCGCCATCATTGACACCCATGATCACGTTGAGCACGCCTTCGTCCTTGAGCGGCGCGGACACCACTACGCGCTTCACTCCCTGCTCGAAGTACGGCGACAATTGCGTGCTCTTCTTGACGACGCCTGAGGCGTCGATCACCACATCGCACCCTGACCAGTCGCTGTCCGCGAATCCCCGGTTGGCGCTGAAGGGGACGGTCACGCCGTCGATGATCAGCGCGTCTTCGCGTGCCTCGAGGCCCTGGCCCGGTGCCCAGTGGCCATGAACCGAATCGAATTCCAGCAAGTGCGCGAATGTCTCGGCATCGCCGCCGGGATCGTTGATGCGCGCTATTGCCAGGGACTGCGTCTGACGCGCAGTCCACAAGGCACGCAGGGTAAGGCGGCCGATGCGGCCGAAGCCGTTGATGCCGATACGCAGTGCCATCGGGTATCTCCTTGTCGTCGAAGGATGAAAGGTCCCCTATACGCAGGGAAAGAACAGCGATTGGAGTGACGCGTACGCATGTCTTGCCCGAGAGTTAAGCGCCCGAGCCTTCATGTTTCCCGTCGCTTGACGTTGAGCCAGAGTTGAAGCCGGGTTCGAATCTCCTGGAGTGCCTGGGCGTAAGCATCCTTACGTGGGTTGAGGCGTGGATCGAGGATATCCCAGAACAACAGCTCCCCGGCATCGCCGGGCCATTCGCGACACTGCTGCTGAGTTTTCTCACAGAGGATGATCACGCTGTCGAAGTATTGTCCCGCATACGTCTCCAGTGGCTCGCTGGCCAACCCCTCACTATTCACGCCGAGTCGATCGAGCGCTTCCAGTGTGGCGCGTTGGGGTTGGTCCGGTTCGACACCGGCGCTGTACGCCTCGAAGTCTTGGCCGGCCATATGGCGCAGCAAAGCCTCGGCCATGAGTGAGCGGGCGGAGTTGGCATTACACAAAAACAGGACGCGTTGCGTGGCCATGGGGTCGTCCTTTCAATATATATGGTAAAAATAATGTAACGTCATTGTGTGTCAGCATGATGAAAGACTACATGGCGCGTTGATTGACCCGCTGCGAGACTTGCTCGACGCTTTCCTTGCGTTCGGAATAGCGATCGCTCAGGTAGTCACTGCGGTCCCGCACCAGCAGGGTGAACTTCATCAACTCTTCCATGACATCGACGATGCGGTCATAAAGTGGTGAGGGTTGCATGCGGTCTGCGTCGTCGAACTCCAGGAATGCCTTGGGCACCGAGGATTGATTGGGGATGGTGAGCATACGCATCCAGCGCCCGAGCACGCGCAGTTGATTGACGGTATTGAAGGACTGCGAGCCGCCACATATCTGCATGACCGCCAGGGTCTTGCCCTGGGTCGGGCGGACGCCGCCGAGTGCCAGCGGAATCCAATCGATTTGTGCTTTCATGATGGCGCTCATTGCGCCGTGACGTTCCGGCGAGCACCACACCATGCCTTCCGACCACTGCGCCAGATCGCGAAGCTCCTGTACCTTGGGATGCGTGGCATCTTCGCTGTCGGGAAGCGGCAGATCGCGCGGATCGAATAACCGTACGTCGGCGCCCATGGCGCGCAGCAAGCGGGCGGCTTCCTCGCTGACCAGGCGGCTGAAAGAGCGCTCGCGCAATGACCCGTAAAGCAGCAGGATGCGCGGCGCATGCGTACCGGGCGGCGTATCGAACAAGCGCTCGGCGGAGGGAGCCGCGAAGTGCGCATCCTCGAGGTTGGGAAGGTCGTGCATGGGGGCCTCCTGTATGGGATAGTCGGGGATCAACGTCACTTCAATTGTTGTGCAATCATGGAAACCAACGACGCGCTCAAGGCGCTCTCGGCGCTGGCGCAGCGTACGCGCCTGGCGATTTTCCGCTATCTGGTCGGTGTCGGCCCCGACGGTGCCTTTGCCGGCGATATCGCCGAGGCGCTGGAAGTATCGCCCTCGACGCTCTCCTTTCATCTCAAGGAGCTGTCCCATGCTGGCCTGGTGCATGGCGAATCGCACGGCCGCCATGTGCACTACCGTGCCGATTTCTCGCACATGCGTGGCCTGGTGGATTACCTGACCGCACATTGTTGTGACGACCAACCCGAGCAGTGCCGGTTGCCTGACGACGCAGGGCGCTGTTGACCCCGGGCCTGCCGCTTTATGCGTTGAGCAGTTGTAGCCAGGCGGCCAGCGCCAGCAGCGTGATCGTCAATACCGGCACGGTGAGCACGATGCCCACCCGAAAGTAGTAGCCCCAACTGATCTGCATGCCCTTGCGTGCCAGCACATGCAGCCAGAGCAGGGTGGCAAGGCTACCGATGGGGGTGATCTTGGGGCCTAGATCGCTGCCGATGACATTGGCGTAGATCATCGCCCGCTGGGTCAGATCGGCCACGTCGCTGGTGTCGATCGACAGCGCCACGACCAGCACGGTGGGCATGTTGTTCATCACCGAGGACAGCCCGGCGGCGATGAAGCCGGTGCCCAGCGTGGCGATCCATGGGCCGTGCCCGCCTAGCCATTCCAGTCCGCCGGCGATCATGTCGGTGAGACCGGCATTGCGTAGCCCATAGACCACCAGGTACATGCCCAGCGAGAACACCACGATGTTCCAGGGCGCCTCACGAAGCACCTTGCGGGTGCGGATATGCTGGCCGCGCTGGGCGATGACGAAGAGGATCAGGGCACCGATGGCGGCGATCACGCAAACCGGTACGCCCAACGGTTCGGCGACGAAAAAGCCGATCAGCAGTAGGCCTAGTACCCACCAGCCGGCCTTGAATACCGCCGGGTCGCGGATCGCCTCGTGGGGTGCGCGTAGTTCCTCGAGTGCGTAGGTGGCGGGTATCGAGCGACGGAAGAACAGGTACAGCATACCCAGCGACGCCAGGACCGAGACGACGTCCACCGCTACCATCACCTTGGCGTATTCGCCGAAGCCGATATCGAAATAGTCCGCCGAGACGATATTGACCAGGTTGGACACCACCAGCGGCAGGCTGGCGGTATCGGCGATGAATCCGGCGGCCATGACGAAGGCCAGGGTGGCGCCGGCACTGAACCCCAGGGCAATGAGCATCTCGAAGACGATGGGGGTGAGAATCAACGCGGCACCATCGTTGGCGAAGACCGCTGCCACCAGCGCGCCGAGCAGGACCACCAGGGCGAACAAACGAGGGCCTCGGCCGTTGCCCCAGCGCCCGATATGCAATGCCGCCCACTCGAAGAAGCCGGCTTCGTCGAGCAGCAAGCTCGTAATGATGATGGCAATGAAGGTAAAGGTCGCGTTCCAGACGATCTCCCAGACCGCAGGGATGTCCTCGAGGTGGATGACACCGGTGAGCAGGGCGATCAGGGCACCGGCGCTTGCGCTCCAGCCAATGCCCAGACCGCGTGGCTGCCAGATGACCAAAACGAGCGTGGCGATGAAAATGGGAAGCGCGAGTAGCATGCGATGTCCGAGGCGGATGAGTGGGTCGCGATGATTCTATATTTAAATAATTATCGAAATGTTTCAAGCATACATGCTGACGGTGTCGTCTCATCAACCGATCTGGATATGGCCCTCGGCATAGCGCATGCCGCCCGTGCGCCGCGTAGCGAGGAAGTAACCCAATGACAGCGGACCGACACGCCCCAACAGCATGGTCAGGATCAGCATCCATTGTCCGGGGCTCGAGAGCTCCTCGGTGATGCCGCGTGACAGCCCCACGGTGCCGAACGCCGAGACGCTCTCGAAGGCCAGATCGAGAAACGCCTGGCGGCTATCGGTGATGGTGAGCACCAGCAGCGTCACGAACACCAGTGCGACCCCAGCGAGTGCCACAGCGATGGCTTTCATCACGGTCTGCTGAGAGATGGAGCGCCCGAAGGCCATGGGTTGCGTACTGCGTAGAAAGGCGCGGGCCACCAGGATCAGTACGATGAAGGTGGTGAGCTTGATCCCGCTGGCGGTGGAGCTTGCGCCGCCGCCGATGAACATCAGCAGCATGGTGAGCAGCGACGAGGCATCGGTCATGGCGGTGGTATCCACGCTGTTGAAGCCTGCCGTGCGTGGTGTCACGGCCTGGAACCAGGCGGCTTGAAGCTTGTCGCCGAGACTTTCCAATCCACCCAACGTGGCGGGGTTATGCCACTCGAGATACCCCAGCGCCAGCATGGCCACGAGATTGACGGCCAGGGTGGCGCAAAGCACCACCTTGGTTTGCATCGAGAAACGGCCCCAGTGGCGTTTCTCGCGGACATCACTGATGACCACGAACCCCAGGCCTCCGACGATGAAAAGCCCGCTGACGACAAGCGTCACCAGGGGAGTGCCAACGTCGCGCGTCAGGCTGTCGGGCCACAACGAGAAGCCGGCGTTGTTGAACGCAGAGACGGCATGAAACAGGCTTGCCCACAGCCCCCGTGACCAGCCGAGTTCTGGAACCCAGTGCAGCGCCAGCAGCGCGGTGCCCAGCGCTTCGACCACCAAGGCGAAGGTGACCACCATGCGTACCAGTTGCGAGAGCGCGCCGAACGAGGTTTCACCGAGCGCCTCGCGCACCAGCGTTTGCTGCTGCAAGGGGAGGCGCGCGCCGAGCAACAGCAACGTCAAGGCGCCGAAGGTCATGAAGCCGAGTCCGCCGATCTGGATCAGCACCAACAGGATGCTTTGGCCCAAGATCGTGAAGCTGCTGGTATCCACCACCGTCAAGCCGGTGACGGTGACCGCCGAGGTTGCCGTGAAAAGCGCCTGTTGCCAGGCGATTGGCTGCGTTGCCGTGCCAGGCAACATCAATAGCCCGCTGCCCAATAAACATAACAGGGTGAAACCGAGCAGCAGGGATTCCGGTGGTGAGAGGCGCAGCATGCGCCCGTGCGGCGCATGCCGGAACGGACGCGTCAGACGCTTCCAGAGACGCATGCTCAGCGCTCTCCCCGGTTGCCGAACGCCCAGGCGCGGTGAGGTGATGCGTCCATCATAGCTTGTTGCCGAGCTCGCGTAGGGCGGCGAGATCGCCCATCAGCACGAGGTGATCGCCACGAGTGAGGGTGGTGTCGTGTCCTGGAGCGCGAATCACCTCCTCGCCCCGCTTGATGGCCACCAGCTGGAGTTCGCGTTCGTCGATCCCCAGAGTGGCAACACTGTCGCATTGCTCGGTGAGGCGCTCGGTGGTTTCGATTTCGACGATGAATTCGTGTTCGCCGAGACGAATGAAATCGACCATGGCATGATAATTGAGGCTCTCGGCGACGCGGATGCCGCTATCGTATTCGGGGTAGACGATATGATCCGCGCCGAGGCGGTCGAGCAGTTTGTAATGGGCGTCGGAGTGCGCCTTGGCCCAGATCTCGCGTGCCCCGAGTTCCTTGGCATGCACTGTGCAGATCACGCTGGCTTCGAGGTTACCGTCGACATCAATGAGTACGGCGTCGTAATTCTCGAGGGAAAGCTCGGCGAGGGATTTTTCGTCGGTGATATCGGCGATCACGGCGTGATCGAGATGCTCGGCCAGCGCATCGACGCGCGATTCGTCGCGGTCGACGCCGAGCACCTGATTGTCATGGCGCTTGAGTTCACGTGCGACCGTGCTGCCGAAATAGCCGAGTCCGAGGATGGCAAATTGGCGTGACATGCGGCCTCCTTGACTGTCGCCTTTGCCGCCATGCGCAGGCGGCATTTCGTTGCCAGCTTCGCATATGCCGGGGCTGGGCTCCAGCGCACGCAATAATGGTATGGAACGCGGTTCGCGAAATACCAACGGAAAACGGTAGAATCTCGCGGTGGCAAGTGCTCGCGCCGCGCTGCATGAACCACAACAATAACCCTTCAGGTGAACCATGACGGCAAGACAGCAACCGAAAAATCTTTGGATCGGCCGCTGGGGCTTCGTGCTGGCGGCGACGGGCTCGGCGGTGGGCCTGGGCAATATCTGGAAGTTTCCCTACATGACCGGGGAGTACGGCGGCGGCGCCTTCGTACTCGTGTATCTGGCCTGTATTCTATGTATCGGCATTCCCGCGATGATGACCGAGATCGCCTTCGGGCGGCGTGGTCGCGGCAGTCCCATCGACGCTGTCAAGCGCGTGGCGCAGGAATCCGGACGCGGCAAGATCTGGTCCGGCTTCGGCTGGATGTCGATGCTCGCGGGGTTCATGATCCTGTCCTTCTACGTGGTTGTCGCCGGTTGGTCGTTGGCCTATCTATGGAAGGCGATCAGCGGCGGCCTGCAAGGCGGCAGTGTCGATGACATGGCGGCCATTTTCAGCGCCAATAACGCGAACCCATTGAGTCTGGGGGCGTGGAGCACCTTGGTCACTGTGGTGACCATGTTCATCGTCGGCAAGGGGGTGCAAGAAGGGATCGAGCGCAGCATGCGTTGGATGATGCCCGGCATGGTGTTGTTGTTGCTGGTGATGATCGTCTACGCGATGTTTTCGGGCGGCTTCGGCGATGCGGTGACGTTCCTGTTTTCCTTCGAAATCGGCAAGTTGTCGAGCGAAGGTCTGCTGGCGGCGATGGGGCATGCGTTCTTCACGCTGTCGCTATCGGCGGGGGCCATCATGGCCTATGGCGCCTACCTCCCCGATAACAAGTCCATCGCCCGTACCACCTTCACCGTGGCGATCTGCGACACGTTGATCGCGTTGATGGCCGGGTTGGCGATCTTCCCGGCGATCTTCGCCAATGGCATGGACCCGGCCAGCGGTCCGGGGCTCATCTTCATGAGCCTGCCCCTGGCATTCCAGCAGATGCCGTTGGGAAGCGTACTGCAGGTGATCTTCTTCGTGATGCTCAGCGTGGCGGCGCTGACCTCGGCGGTGTCGATGATCGAGGCCACCGTGGCCTGGCTGACCGAGCGCAAGGGCATGACTCGCAAGCGCGCGGCCTGGAGCAGTGGCATCGTGCTGTGGTTGCTGAGCACGTTGGCCATGTTGTCGTTCAACCTGGGCGCCGACTGGACGCTCGCCGGCAAGAACTTCTTCAACTGGCTCGACTACCTGACCTCGCGGTGGATGATGCCGCTGGGCGGTCTGGGCCTCTGCCTGATGGCCGGTTTCTTGCTGCGCGATGAGACCTTCCGCGACGAGTTGCGCCTTTCCAAACGTCAGCATGCCCTGTGGCTGTTGATGGTGCGCTATGTCAGCCCGCTGGGGATCGTGCTGATCTTCATCGACGCGCTGGGGGTGATGACCATCGACATCGGTAGCCAGTGGCCATGGTTCCTTGCGGTGCTGGTGGTGATCGCCGTGCTCGGCGAGATGCTGAGCCCGCGCGTGAAGCGCCAGTTCGTCGGTTGAATGCGGCGTCGCAAGAGCGCCTTGCATCCATGCAGAAGCCCGGCCTTGGCCGGGCTTCTGCATGTCTGAGTCGACGTGGTCGAAGTCTAGTCTTCGATTTCCCAGGTGACGCTCACGCCAGCGTCGATGGAGATTTCTCCGGCCCGATATTCAGGCGCTGATTTGGCGTCGGCGGACTCGGCTCGCATCATCATGCTACGCGGCGCGTAAGTGGGGGACTGCGTTTCCTCGATGCGGATGACATCGCCGAGCTGGACCTCGAGCGTTTTGGCCATCAACTGCGCTTTTTGCTTGGCGCGCTCGAGAGCTTTCGATAGCGCCTTGTCGGTGGCCGCGTCGCGATCCTTCAGGTCATATTCGACACCGTCCAGCGCATCCACGCCGGCAGCGGTCAGGGCATCGAGAATGCTCGGCAAGCGTTCGAGATCATGAATGGTGACACTGATGGGGCGCGCGATCTGGGTGCGCACTTGATCTTCCGCGTTGTCGCCCTCCCGGGAGTGCGCGATGATCTCGGGGTGCACGCTGAGCGAGCCGGCTTTGATGTCATCGCTCTTTACACCGGCTTCTTCCAGGGCGCGGATCAGCTTGCCGGTGCGTGATTCGAGACGTTGGCGTGCCTCGACGAGGGCCTGGGTGTCGTTGTCGGCCTTGCTGCGAGCCACCGCGGGTGTGCGTTCCCATAAGCGTGCATTGAGCCGTGCCATGTTCGGGGCCACGTCGAGGCTCGACTGTGCCTGCACGTGGAGTTCATGCGGCGCGTGGGGGCCGGGTTTGGCTTGCGCCTGGGGTACGGCTATGAGCAACGCGCCGAGTAGCGCCGTCGCCATGCAGGGAAAGCGAATATCCTTGCGCATCATGCAAATCTCCTATGGATATTGAGAAGCTGAGCCGTCGTCGAGGCGAGCGACTCATGCGCGCATGCTATCCTGCGCGCCCGAGAGTGGCTATGGGAGTCGTGAGGTTGTGCCGTATTTACGCGTTTCTTGCACACCTGCTGTTGATGGCGGTGTTGCTATTGCCGGGCGCGGCCCTGGCGGCGATCGAGGTGACCGACGATGCCGGCAACACGGTGACACTCGATCGCCCTGCCGAGCGTGTCGTGGCCCTGGCGCCGCATATCGTGGAAATGCTCTATGCAGTGGAGGCCGGCGAACGGCTGGTGGGCGCGCTGCAGGGCAGCGATTACCCCGAGGCGGCCAAGCAGATCCCCCGTGTAGGCAGTTATCGAGGCATCGCGCTGGAGGCCATCATGGCCCGCGAGCCGGATCTCGTCGTGACCTGGCGCAGTGGCACGCCGCGCAGCGTGGTCGAGCGTCTTGACGCACTCGGTGTGCCGGTCTACGAGAGTGAGCCGCGTCGGCTCGACGATGTGGCGGACGACCTGCGTGACCTGGGGCTTCTCACCGGTCACTCGAAGGTGGGAGAACGTGCGGCCCGCGCGTTTGAATCACGCCTCGCTGCCTTGCGGCAAACGCTGAGCGAGACGCCGCGCGTGTTCTATCAATTGGGACACAACCCGCTGACCACGCTGGGGGATGGACATATCATCACCCAGGCGATTCGCCATTGCGGGGGAAAACCGTTGTTCGCCGAGCGCTCGGTGCTGGTGCCGGAGATCGGGCGCGAGGCGCTGATCGAGGCGCGGCCCGAAGTGATACTGTCGGCTTCGCGCAGCGATGATTGGCAGCGCGCCTGGCAAGGCCACGACTGGTTGCCGGCGGTGCGCGATGGCCATCTCTACACCCTCGACCCCGACCCCATCAGCCGTCCCGGCCCACGCCTCGTAGAGGGCATCGCGCAGGTTTGTCAGGTCCTCGAGCGGGCGACCCGGTCTTCCTGAGGGGTGACGCAATAGCGAGTCACTCAGTAGTCGATACCGCGGCGTGCCTGGACCCCGGCATTGAAGGCATGCCGCACTTCCTGCATCTCGGTGACGGTATCGGCCATGTCGAGCAGCTCGCGATGGGCATTGCGCCCGGTGACGATCACCGTCTGTTCGGCGGGCCGGTTGGCCAGCGCCTCGCTCACCGTGGCGATGTCGAGATAGCCGAACTTGAGCATATAGGTGATTTCGTCGAGGACCACGAGATAGACCTCGGGATCGCTCAGCAGGCGTTGGGCGTCCGCCCATACGGCCTGGCAGGCCTGGGTGTCCGTTTCTCGATTCTGCGTTTCCCAGGTAAAGCCGGTGGCCATGACATGTACACTCAGGTTGGGGTCACTCGCGAGGCGCTCGCGCTCGCCGCATTCCCACATGCCCTTGATGAACTGCACCACGCCGGCCCGGTAGCCATAACCAAGGGCGCGGGTGACGGTCCCCCAGGCGGCGGTGGTCTTGCCTTTGCCATTGCCGGTAAAGACGAGCAACAGACCGCGTTGCTCGGTGGCGGCGGCGACTTTCTCGTCGACATGCGACTTGAGGTTGCGCATGGCGTTGCGATGGCGGGATTGACGGTCGGTCATGCGATATTCCTGAATGAAAGAGGCAACGTAACGCGCCCCGGGCCTGCACCACAACGTTGTAGACGTGCGTGGTTTACTACAGACGCTGTTCGAGCTCTCGCCACAGGCTACGATAAGCACGTGCCGCAGGGGAGGAGCGTGCGAACTGTGTGATCGGCGCGCGCTCGAGCCCCATGCGCTCGACGGCGCTGGCGTTGGGAATGGTCGTGGTCAGCATCAGTGGCCAATCCTGGTTGAGCGTGGCCATGACGTCGAGATGGAGTTTCTTGCGGCGATCGGCGAGCGTGAAGAAAGGCCAGACCGGGCAGGTATGGTCGGCCTCGTCGAGGTGCTCGCGCAGTTGTTCCAGCGTGCGCAGCGAAAGCGTCGTTGGCACGGTGGGCACCAGCAGGGCGTCGACGCTCGAGAAAACATGCTCGGAGAGCGTGGAAATGCTCGGTGGGCAGTCGAGTATCACCAGATCGTAATCGTCGTGTACCGGCTTGAGGATCCTGCGTAGCCGGCTGAGCTTGCGGCCCTCGAGCAGATGATCCATCTCTCGCGAGCCGAACGATGCCGGCAGCAGATCGAGATCGGGCATCTCGCTGGTACGAATGACCTTGTCGAATGAGGCCTTGCCCTTGACGAGCTTGTCCACGCCACCGCGCACCTTGGGTTTGACGCGTAGATAGAAGGTGGTGGCCGCTTGTGGGTCGAGATCCCAGAGCAGCACGCGATGCCCGGCCTGGCTCGCCAGCGCGGCCAGATTGACGGCGCTGGCGGTCTTGCCCACGCCACCCTTGATACTGTAGATGGCCAGCATTTTCATCGCGGTTTCTCCCGGGCTATAGCGCGTGGGGCACGGTGACAGCCAGTTATGACATTCATGTGTCAGCCACGCGCTTCATCGACGATTGTGACAACGATCCATCAGAACATAACGCGGTATCATGGTAACCCCTTCATTGTGTGATGGTCGTCAGGCAACAAGGGAAGTGCAACCCAGCGCTGAGGGAGGCGGAGGTGGAAATACTGAGACGGCGTATCGAGCGTCAGATCATGGGCATGACCGGCATGGCCCTGGGCGATATCGATTATGAGTTCCCACCGGGCGACCCTGGCCTGTTCGGGCCGCAGAGCGTGTGTTGGCGCGTGCACAGCGATTTCACCTCGATGCTGTGCGGCGGCATCAGCTCGCTGATGTTGCAGATGCTGCATCCGCTGGCGCTGGCCGGGGTATGGGATCATTCCAACTTTCGCGACGACATGCTCGGCCGGTTGCGGCGCACCAGCCAGTTCATCGCCGCGACCACCTTCGCTTCCACGGCGGATGCCGAGCGCCTCATCGAGCGGGTACGGCGCATTCACGACGAGGTGGCGGGCACCGCGCCTGACGGCCGGCCCTATACCGCCAACGATCCGGATTTGCTGACCTGGGTGCATGTCGCCGAGGTCAGTCGTTTTCTCGCCGCGCATCTGCGTTATCGCAATCCTGAACTGAGCGCTGCCGACCAGGACCGTTACTATGCCGAAGTGGCGCATATCGCCGAGGCGCTGGGTGCGCGTGATGTGCCGCGCACGCGCGGGGATACCGATGCCTATCTCGAGGCGATGCGTCCTCAGTTGTGCTTCGAGGCGCGCACCGCTGAGGTGTTTAGACTGCTGATCGGCGCACCGGCACCGCACCCGTTAGCGCGGCCGCTGGTGGCGTTGACGATGCGCGCCGGCGTCGACTTGTTACCGCCCTGGGCGGCTGAAATGGCCCACCGCGACATGCCGCGCTGGCAGCGTCATGGCGTGCGGACGGGCGTGCATCGGCTGGTGCCGATAATGCGTTGGTCGGTGCGCAATGGCGCCTCGAGTCGTGCACGGCGACGTGTCGCCGGGGTTACGACGACGGCGGCTGGGTCACCGATGGAGGATGACCGTACTTGACTTCGAATTGCTCGGTCATCTCCTGGCAGCGTTCCTGAGTGGTGTGTCGCTCGCGAACGCTCATTTCCGACGCCGTCAGCGACTGCCAGCACTGTGCGATGCCACGTTCCTCGCGGGCTTCGTCTTCCGGGGTCGCGCCCTGGCTGATGAAATAGATAATGATGGCATACACCGCCACGATGAAGGCGATGGCGCCGACGATCAGACCCAGGCAGCCTTTGCGACTGGCGCGGCGCGGCGCATTCTCACGGGAGGAGGAGGTCTCTTTCACGGCGGGCTCTTTCGTCGATTGAGTGCGTCCCGGAGTATAACAAAGCAGGGCCCAGTGTCGGGGCGGCGCAATGTCGCGTGCTAGGCTATCGTCGGACGAGGTGCGCTCTGCTTGGGTCGCCAAGATGTAGGTTGCTATCATGCGCTCATGAACGCTATACCGCTCCCGCCGCATCCCGCGTCCCTCGACGATCCGCTTTATTATCTGCACAACTTCCGCAGTGCCTTGCGCTGGCTCGAAGCGTGCTACGCGGACCTGCTCGATGACACCGAGCGCGACTTCCTCGGCCGCTTCGAAACCTTGCCCGAGCCTGCCCAGGCGCTGTGGGTGCGCATGGTCATGCGCAAGGGGGATACCTTCCGTGACGATCGACTCGACTATGCGGAAATCGGGCCGCCGGCCACGGCGCTGACGCCGTTGATCGAACGCGGATGGGTGGAAGACGATCCGCTCTTGTCGGTATCGGCGTTGTGGCCCTTGCTGACCAAGGTCGAGATCGGCCGCCACCTGCACGGGCTGTTGCGCGATCACGGCCTCACGCGTGGCGCGCGCAAGGCGGAGATGCTCGAGGTGCTCGCCGAGGCTGATCTTGGCGAGCATCCGCTGACCGCGTGGTGCCCCGAGATTCCTTTAAGGGTAGTGAGCATGACGCGCATGGCGCTGTGCGAGCGGCTACGCTTGATGTTCTTCGGCAACCTGCATCAGGACTGGAGCGAGTTCGTGCTTGCCGATCTCGGCGTCCGCCGCTTCGAGCGGGTGCCGCTGAGTCCGGCCTCGCGGGCCTTTCAGTGCCGTGAGGACATTCACACCTACGCACACCTGCATGCCTGCCGCGAGCGTCTGGAGGCCGGCGAGCCCATCGCCGCCATACTCGATGAAGTGCCGCCGGCGAACGCCAATCCATGGCTGGAAAATCGCCGCGGCAAGCTGCTGTTCCTGCTGGCTCGGGCGCGTGAGCGCGAGGGTGAGCTGGCGGCGGCGGAAGGCCTCTACGCGCAGAGTGTTCACCCCGGTGCACGCGGGCGTCGCCTGCGCATGCTGGAACGCCAGGATTGCCACGCCGAGGCCCTGGCGTTGGCCAACGAGGCTGTGGCGGCGCCGGAAAGCGAGAGCGAACGTCAGCAACTTGACCGCCTGTTGCCGCGCCTGCATCGCGGCCTCGGCCTCGCGCCGCCGTCCGTGACCGAGGAACCGGTGCCGGCGCGCCTGGAAATGGCGCTACCACGCACGGCGTCGGTGGAACGCGCCGTGGCGCAGCATCTGTCGTGCGCGTCGATGCCGGTGTACTACGTTGAGAATGCGCTGATCAATGCGCTGTTCGGTTTGCTGTGCTGGCAGGCGGTGTTCGCACCGCTCCCCGGCGCCTTCTTTCATCCGTTCCAGCGTGCCCCTGCGGATTTGTTGCGTCCTGAGTTCGCGTCGCGCCGCGAGACGCTCTTCGCCCGCTGCCTGGCGCGTCTCGAGGTGCCCGAGGGCGAGCATGGCTATCGCGCCGTGATCCGACGTACTTACCACCACAAGCATGGGCTCGAGTCGGCTTTCGTGCAGTGGGAGGCGCTCGATGAAGCGCTGCTGGACATGGCGCTGGCATGCCTGCCGGCGGCGCATTTGCGGCTGTGGTTCGAGCGTCTGCTGCGTGATGTGCGCGCCAACCGTTCGGGAATGCCGGATCTGATTCAGTTTCGCCCCGAGCAGGGCGACTACCGGATGATCGAAGTCAAGGGACCAGGCGATCGCCTGCAGGACAACCAACGACGGTGGCTGGCGTTTTGCGCGCGTCACGGCATGCCCCTCGATGTCTGCCACGTGACGTGGGCATCATGAGCGAAGCAGTGGACTATACGGTGGCGGTGCGCACCCTGTGCGATTTCACCGCCAAGCGCGGCGATCTCGACTTGCGTTTCACGCCGTCGCCCAGCGCTGAAGAGGGCATCGAAGGGCATGCCAAGGTGGCCTCGCGTCGCGACGCCCATTATGAGCGCGAAGTCGCCTTGAGCGGTGTCTACCGGAGCCCTGCCGGGTACGGCTTGCGCGTGCGCGGGCGCGCCGACGGTTTCGACCCGCAATGTGGACGTCTGGAGGAGATCAAGACGCATCGCGGTGACCTGACGCGTCAGCCAGACAATCATCGTCATCTGCATTGGGCTCAGCTGCACCTTTACGGTTGGCTGCTGTGCGAGGCGCGAGGCCTCGACGAACTCGAGCTGGCGCTGGTGTATTTCGATATCGCTCGTCAGGTCGAGACACCGCTCGTCGAGCGCGTGGACCGCGACACCTTGCGTCGCTTCTTCGAGGCGCAGTGCGCGGCGTTTCTCGACTGGGCGTTGCAGGAAACGGAGCATCGCACGGCACGCGATAACGCTCTCGAGGCGCTACGGTTTCCGCATGCGAGCTGGCAGGGAGAGCAGCGCACGCTGGCGGAAAACGTCTACAAGGCGGCCAGTACCGGGCGCTCGCTGCTGGCTCAGGCGCCGACGGGCACCGGCAAGACCTTGGGCACGCTCTTCCCGATGCTCAAGGCAATGCCCACGCAACGCCTCGATAGCCTGTGTTATCTCGCCGCCAAGACCCCTGGACGACAGCTGGCGCTGGATGCACTGAAACCCGTGGTGGAAACGACCCCGCTGCGCGTGCTGGAACTGACCGCACGCGACAAGGCATGCGAGCATCCCGATCTGGCCTGCCACGGCGAGTCCTGCCCGTTGGCGGCGGGCTTTTTCGATAAGTTGCCGGATGCACGCCGCGCATTGATCGGCGATGGCGACTGGAATCGCGCGCGCCTGCGTGACACCGCCTTGGCGCATGATGTCTGCCCCTATTACCTGGGTCAGGAAATGGCGCGCTGGAGCGATGTCACGGTGGGCGATTACCACTATTACTTCGCCAGCGGCGGCCTGTTGCATCTGTTGGCACAGGCCAACGACTGGCGTCTGGGCGTGCTGGTCGACGAGGCGCATAATCTGGTCGAACGCGCGCGGGATATGTACAGCGCCAGCCTCGATCAAGGCGACCTGCGTGCCCTGATCCGCGAGAAACCCGCCGGTGTCAGCGCCGCACTCAAGCAACTCAATCGTGAGTGGAACGCGCTGGGTCGCGAGTGCATCAATGAACATACCGCGCTCGAACACGTTCCCGAGGCGTGGCTGTCGGCGTTGCAGCGCCTGGTGGGAACGATCGGGCAAGTGGCGGCCGAACCGCCTTATACCTTGTCACCGGCCTTGCAGCGTTTCTATTTCGATGCCTTGAAGATGGTGCGCATTGCCGAACTGTTCGACCGCCACTTCGTGTGCGACATCGCCATGCGCCCGGGCCACCGCGGCATGCGCCATGCGCGCCTGAGTCTGCGCAACATCGTGCCGGCGCCATTGCTGACCCCGCGTTTCAAGGCCGCGCATGCCAGCGTGCTGTTTTCGGCCACCCTGACGCCCGAGCGCTATCAGCGCGATCTGTTGGGGTTGCCCGAGGACAGCGTGTGGCTGGATGTGGCGTCGCCCTTCGCCAGGGAACAGCTCAGCGTGCATATCGCCCGGCGCATTTCCACGCGCTTTCGCGACCGCCAGGCATCGCTGTCACCTATCGCCGACCTGATCGCCGCGACCTATGCGCGGCGGCCTGGCAATTATCTGGCCTTCTTCAGCAGCTTCGCCTATCTGGAGGATGTCGCCGCGCGTTTGCGCGAGGCGCATCCCGAGGTACCGCAATGGCAACAGGCGCGAGGCATGGACGAAGCGGCGCGGACGGGTTTTCTGGCACGCTTCACGTCGGATGGGCGCGGGGTCGGGTTCGCGGTACTCGGCGGGGCCTTCGGCGAGGGTATCGATCTGCCGGGCGAGCGGCTGATCGGCGCCTTCATCGCCACTCTGGGGCTGCCGCAGGTCAACGCGGTCAACGAGCAGCGTCGACGCTATCTGCAAGCGATGTTCGGTGCCGGCTACGACTATGCCTACGTCTATCCTGGAGTACAGAAGGTGATTCAGGCCGCCGGGCGCGTGATCCGCTCCCGCGAGGACCGGGGGACGATTCATCTGATCGACGATCGCTTCGCCGAGCCCCGAATTCAGGCGTTATTGCCGTCGTGGTGGCACGTTACCCACAACGTTGACGCCCCGGCTCGCAACCCGGGCAACGCTTCTCTAGGCTAGGCGCACATGTCTCAAGGACGAGTGATATGAGCTTGATGCTGAGTGTGGCGCTATTCGCTGGATGCGCACTGGTCATCGGTGTGGTCGGGACGCGCCTGACCGGCGTGGTGGACACACTGGCCGACCGTACCGGCATGGGTGAGGCCATCGCCGGGGCGGTGCTGATGGGCATGGCGACCTCGCTATCCGGCATCGTGCTGTCGGTGACGGCGGCCTGGAAGGGCCAGCCCGAGCTGGCGATGAGCAACGCCGTGGGCGGGATCGCGGTGCAGACGCTGTTTCTTACCGTCGCCGATGCGGCGCTGCGGCGTATCAATCTCGAGCATGCGGCAGCGTCCATCGGCAATCTGGCTCAGGGCACGTTATTGATGTGCCTGCTGGGGATGCTGCTGGTGGCGCGTTATTCGCCGGAGTGGACGCTATGGGGCATTCACCCGGTCACGCCGCTTCTTCTGATGGGCTATGTGTATGGATTGCGCATCATCGATGAAGTGCGTAGCGAACCGATGTGGACACCGCGACGCACGCGTGAAACCCGCGAGGATACGCCGGATGACGACGCTCAGCGTTATTCGTTGACGAGGCTGGCGGGTGCGTTCGTGGCCTTGGCTTTATTGTTGGGCGTCTCTGGTTGGGTGATGGAAAAAGCGGCCATGGCTCTGGCGACCGAAACGGGCATGAGCCAGACCGCCGTGGGGGTGCTGCTGACCTCGGTGGCAACCTCGCTGCCTGAGTTGGTGACCGCCGTGGTGGCCGTGCGTCGCGGGGCGTTGACCCTGGCCGTAGGCGGCATCATCGGCGGCAATGCCTTCGATACGCTGTTTGCGGCGGCTTCCGATATCGCTTACCGCGACGGTTCGATCTATCACGCCGTTTCCGAGCAGACATTGCTGTGGATTGCGCTGTCGGTGCTGATGACGGCGGTATTGCTGCTGGGGCTGGTGCGTCGCGAGAAGCATGGGCCGGCACGCATCGGTTTCGAGAGCGTGGCATTGGTGCTGTTGTATGGCGCGGGTGTGGCGATGGTTTTCCACGACGCCGCCTGAGAGGGGGGCACGCTCAGTCGAACAAGTCGCCCTGGGCGTGCGGGGCGCGAAATGCGCTGGTATCGAGCCCCATCTCGGCACGGCTGCCAATGCCCAGGCGGCGGCAGGTGGTGCGAAAACGCTGCGCCAGCAGTTCCGCGAAGACGCCTTCACCGCGCATGCGATGGCCGAAGCGGGCATCGTAATCCTCGCCGCCACGGCATTGACGAATCAGGCTCATGACTTTGTCGGCGCGCAGCGGGTAGTGCTCGGCGAGCCAGGTCTCGAACAGCGGCGCGACCTCATGCGGCAGGCGTAGCAGCATCCAGGCGGCGGTGCGCGCGCCGGCGTCGTGTCCGGCCTCCAGCAGGGACTCGAACTCGTGATCGGTCAGCCCCGGAATCACCGGCGAAATCAAGGTGCCCACGGGAATGCCCGCCTCGCCGAGTTCGCGGATGACCTTGAGGCGCGTGCGTGGTGCCGCCGTACGAGGTTCAAGCGTGCGCTTGAGGTCGTCGTCGAGGCTGGTCAGGCTGACAAAGACACGCACCAAACGGTGCTCGGCCATCTCGGCGAGCAATGCCTTGTCGCGCAGGATCAAGGCACTCTTGGTGACCAATGTGACGGGGTGGCGGGTATCCAGCATCAGTTCCAGCAGCGCCCGGGTGGTGCCGCGCTCCGCTTCCAGAGGCTGGTAGCAATCGGTGTTGCCCGACAGATTGATCGGGCGACAGACGTAGCCGGGCTTGTCGAGTTCGTCGCGTAGCCGCTCGACCATGCCGGTGCGCGCGATCAGCTTGGTTTCGAAGTCGAGCCCCGGTGACATGTCCCAGTAGGCATGGCTGGGACGTGCGTAGCAGTAGATGCAACCGTGCTCGCAACCGCGATAGGGATTCAACGAGCGATCAAAGGACAGGTCCGGCGAGTGATTCCAGGACAGCGCGCTCTTGGCGGGCTCGTCACGCACTTCGGTAGCCAGTCGTGTGGGCGCTTCTTCCTGCCACCAGCCGTCGTCGACGGCCTCGCTGACCGTGGGCGCAAAGCGATTATGGGGATCGAAGGTAGCGCCGCGTCCTTTGCGGGCCTGGGAGCGATCTCTGGGCGTCGTCATCATGCAATGCCTTGACTGTATATAGGTACAGTATAGGCGTCATGGAAATGGCTTCAACCCGGCGTTGGTGTTGTCAGCCCGGCGGATAGCCCAGCGCCTCGCGCAAGCGTTCGGCATGCGCGGCGACCCACGTCGGGTCGATGGGCCCCCAGTCATGGATGACATAGCGACCGATATGATGCCGGGCCCCGGCTTGCTGCTTGAATTCGCAGTGAATATCCAGCTCGATCAACGCGTTGACGGTATCCTGAGCGGTGCGACGCGGCATGCCGGTGGCTTCGATCAGCGCCGGGATGCTGGCCGTGCCGCTGTCGATGAGGTGCGCAACATATAGCCGGCGATAGAAACTGCTCTGGGTCTTGCTCAGCGCCATGAGTCTTCTCCTGTAGAGGGGCATACAGCATAACGCCCCGCCCCGATGAAGGGGCAGGGCGTTATGCGTTACGTCGTGCGGGAAGAGGCGAATCAGAAACGTAGTGTCACGCCGCCTTCCACGTAGCGATCCTGGGTATTGTAACCATCGACCAGTTGGTACTGCTTGTCGAAGGCGTTTTCGACCTTGGCCGAGAGCTCGACCATCGACGTGACTTGCCAGGCGGCCCGCAGATCGACCACGCCGTAACCGGCGGTCGTGGTATCGCCATAGGGATATGAGAACTGTGTATCGCGCCGATCACCCGCGGCGCGCAAGGTGGCGCCGAAAGACCAATCTTCCAAGGCGTAGTCGGCATCCAGACGGCCGAAGGTCCGGGCGCGACGCTTGAGACGCTCGCCGGTCTGACGATCCTCGGGGTTCTGGTGCGTGAGGCTGGCGCTGAGGACCAAGCCGCCGGCTTGCCAGCCGCCAGTAAGCTCGACCCCACGAATGCGAGCTTCTTCGACGTTGTAGGGGATATACGTATTGGGATCGTAACTGATCAGGTCGTCGATGCGATTGTCGAAGACGGTCACCCGGGTGTGCCAGTCGTCGCGCTCATAGGCCCAGAACGCCTCGAGATTTCTGGCGGTTTCCGCCTCGAGGTCCGGGTTGGTGCCGTAGGGCCCATAGAGATCGATCAGGTTGGGCGCCTTGAAGGCCGTGGAGACGCTTGCCCCAAGACGTTGAAATGCTGTGAGCCGGTAGGCGTAACCCAGGCTGCCGGTGGTTTCGTCGCCGAACAGCGAGTCGTGATCATAGCGTAGCGACCCCGTGATGCTATGCGCGCCGTAGGTGCGCTGCATCATGCCGTAGATGCCGATGTTCTCGCGTCCGTCGCGGGCATAGCCCTCCCCGGCGCGGTTGTCGAAGTCGACGGTGTCGTGGCGGTAATCGACACCCAGCACGTCGACGCCGTTGTCGCGGGTGAAACGGTGCTGAAGCCCGACTTCATCGCGATGACTCTCGATCAGGCTCTGGCGTTCGCCATCGTAGCGCTCTTCGCGTTGCTCATCGAAATGGCCGGCGGTGATCCGCATTTGCCAGTCCGGCTGGAGCTGGACACCGAGCGCACCGCTGAAGGATTGCAGATAGCCCTTGGTGACACAGTCCTGAGAGGAGGGGAACGAGCAATTGTCGTATTCGCCTTCGAAATTCTGACGTAGTGCGTTGACGCTCACGTCGACGTCATCATTGATACGATGTGAGAGTCCCAGTTGGGCTCCTTCGCGTTCGAAGCCGTCACGTTCGCCGCTGTCGTCTGCCTGGGTGGCATTGAAGCCGTCGCCATCGCGATGGAAGAGCGAGGCGTTCAAACGGGTATCGTCATCGCCGGTGGCGACCCAGGCACTTTGACGCCGCGTATCGTTGCTGCCCGCACTCGCCTTGAGGCCGCCTTGCGTGCCGGAGGCCGTGCCGCGCCGTGTGAAGACCTGGATGACCCCGCCGATGGCGTCGGCCCCGTAGGCGGCGGCCCGCGGCCCACGCACGATCTCGATACGTTCGATGGCCTCGAGCGGCAGCATTTCCAGGCTGGCGCCGCCACTGGTCGCCGAATTGATACGTACGCCGTCGACCAGCACCAGGCTATGGTCGGATTCGGTGCCGCGCATGAAAAGGCTGGAGAGCGTTCCTGGCGGTCCGTTCTGGGCGATTTCGATGCCCGCGCGGCCCTGCAGCAGATCGATGATCGAGCCGGCCTGGCTGCGCTCGATATCGGCGCGGTCGATGACGGTGGTGCTGGCCACCACATCGCTTTGCGATTGGGGAAGGCGGTTGGCGGTGACCTGAAGGTCGGATAGTCGTTGATCGTCCTGCGCCTGCGCGCTGCCCGCCATCACAACGGCCAGCCATAGCAGATTTTTCTTGTGCAACATGGAAAAACGCCTCATCAGCGTAAGAAACGAGTTACGCGATGAGGAGGACAAGAGGTGACGCCGCCGCGTCGCCTGGACGGCGCGAATGCAACGGTCGCCACTGGCGAAGCCCTCCGCATCAGCCAGTGCTGAGAACCAGGCCGGTCTCCGGACTGACGCGCTGGCGGCGGATAAGCTCCGACGCCGGGCGGAAACGCCTTCCCACTTGCATGATGCAAGCAGTGACGGTCGCTGCGCGTGATGGAGATGGGCAGCGACGATTTCCGATATGGCGCGATTACCGTTGCGGGGGCAGTACGGGACTTTCACCCGTTTCCCGAGCACCTGGGTCTCGACGGGCGGTGATTCTGCTTGGGCCTCCCGGGGAAGTCAAATGCCGGTCGCGGTGGGCGCGGTCAGCGCTGTGCGTCGGGCTTATCAGGTTCATGCAGGACCAGCTCGACACGTCGATTCGCCGCGCGTCCCTCGGCGGTGGCGTTGCTTTTCAGCGGATGCGTGTCGGCATAGCCCACGGCGCGTAGTTTCTCGCTGTCGAGGCCTTCCTCGACCAGAAATCTCAAGACGGCGGTAGCACGCGCCGTCGAGAGTTCCCAGTTGGACGGAAAACGGTCGGTGGCGATGGGACGGCTATCCGTATGCCCTTCGATGGTGATCTCGCCTTCGAACTCACGCAACGAATCCATCAACTGACGCAACACCTCGCGCCCGGCGTCGGTGAGACCGGCCTGGCTACTGGAAAACAGCAGGCGGTTCTCGATGCGGAAATTCAGTGTCTGGGCGCTTTGCGTCACCACGATGCCATCGATCATGGGTTTGAGTGTATCCGTCAGCCGCCGCACTGCGCCGGTGGGGGAAGCCTCGACGCGCGTCATCAAGGCCTTGGCGGGATCCGGATTGACCATGATCATGCGTGGGTTGAGTGGTGCCATCGGCGGCGGCGTATAGAAAGCTGTGTCACGCGGCGGAACGTAGCGTTCGTTCGAACGCGGTGGGGTATAGAAGTTGGGCGACCATGCGGGCGTTTGTAACGTGGGCACGCCCAACACTGGAAGGGCGAGCGTCTTGTCGTTGGCGGCGCTGTCGCCGTTGCCGGTCAGCGCCAGCAACAACACGAACAGGGTGATCAGCAGGGTGAGCATGTCAAGATAGCTCATCAGCCAGCCGCCACCTTCGTCACTCGCGTGATGCACCGGGGCGATCAAGGCGTCACCGGCATCGATGGCGTAGCGATGCGTCGCACGACTCATGCCACCGTTTCCTCCGGCTTGCGGGTATCTTGTTCGGGCGCGTTCGCGTGCGGTGCCGGTTCGCGAATCTCGTCTTGGTGCTCGGCCATGAGGGAGTTCAGTGTATCCTCGATGAACGAGGGCAAGCGGCGCTTGGCGACCAGCATGACGCCTTCCATGACCATATGCATTTCGATCAGGCGTTCCTCGGTGCGGCGTTCCAATTTTACTGCAATCGGCTTGAGGATCAGGTTGGCGAGCAGGATGCCGTAGAACGTCGACATCAGGGCGATTGCAAGGCGCGGGCCGATCACCGTCAAGTCGCCACCGTCGAGCACTTCGAGCATATTGATCAGCCCGATCAAGGTCCCCAGCATGCCGAACGCGGGGGCGTAAGTCGCCATGGTGCGAAAGATCTGCGACTCGGCGTATTCGCGCGCGCGCATACGTGCGATGCGCCAGCGCAGGACGTCATGAATCTCGTCGTCCTGAGTGTTGGCGATGACCAATGATATCCCGGTCCGCAGGAAGGGGTTGCGCGTGTCTTCGAGTTCGGCCTCGATCGCACGAATGTTGCCACGGAACCAGTGCCGAGCCATGGAAACCAGCGTTTGGATATCGTCGTCCATACGGCTGTTCTCGCGGCGGAAGACGAGTCCCACTAGACGCGAGACACGCACGACCTCGCGCATGGGATAACTGATGAATGTAGCGGCCAGCGTACCGGTGACGACGATGGCGAGGCCGGGGAAATTGAAAAAGCTGCTGGGCGTTTGCGCGGTGAAGAGCACGACGGTAGCGAGCAGCAGCACACTGGCGGCGATGCCGATCAGGGTCGACGGGTTCATGGGCGTTATCCGGTGCACGAGCGGCATGAAAGCGATGTGGCCTGGGATTACCCGAATACGCGTGGCGGATAAACCCTATAACCTCCATGGAGCATGATACGCGCGGTTAGGACGTGCAAAGCGTGTATTTGCCGCGTGCTTTGCGCGCTTTTCAACGACTAGGGAGTGGCACGGACGAAGCGTCCGTGAAACAAGGCGGGTCGTCGCTGATTACTGCCTCGACGCCCCAGTCCCAACGGGGCAGAAACATCGCCGGATCGTTGACGGTATAGCACAGCAGATGCAGACCGGCGTCGCGCACGGCGCTGGCGGCGGCAGGTTTCAGCTTGCGCCAGTCGAGATGGGCGCTAAACGCCATTAGGGTCTCGGCATCCGCGCGCCAGCCTTTGGGAAGTCTGTCATAGAGCAGGCCCAAGCGTAGTCGGTGCGGGTCTCTCTCGATATCGCGCGCGGTGCGCAGTGCATCGCGGTCGAACGAGGACACCAGCAGCCGCGAGGGGGGAAGTGCTGCCAGCAGGCGCGGAACGACGACCTGGGCCAGGGCGGTGGGGTCATGCCGGTAGCTGATCTTGAGCTCGAGATTGAGCCCCATGCCGCATTCGACGAGCAGCGCCAGCATCTCGTCGAGCGTGGCCATGCGCTCGTGGCGAAATGCCGGACTGAACCAGCTGCCCACGTCCAGTTGCTGCGCCTGGGCAAGATCGAGATGCCGTAACTTGCCGCGTCCGTTGGAGCAGCGTCGTACGCCGGCGTCATGCCAGATCACCGGGGTGCCATCGCCGAGTTGCTGGACATCGAGTTCCACCCAACGGCAACCGGCCGCATGGGCGGCGCGCACTGCGGCCAGAGTGTTCTCGGGGGCGTGAGCGGAAAGCCCGCGATGCGCGATGGCTCGGGGGAGCGCCAGGCGCGTCTCGGCGATCGGCGAGGCCTGTGTCCCACGCTGGGGAACTGTTGTCGGCGACAAGCTGGCATTGCGTGAAGAAAGTGGCATGTCAATGAACCTCGCGAATGGCCGATAGGTATTATGGCATGTCGTACCGGCGTTGGTTCAGTGGCGGGGGCACGCCAAAACCATGTCGGTATTGACGCCTAGATTGGGACAGCCTTATGACAGCAACATGACCGTATCGCCATGGGGCGGCGTTCGTGGATATGGTAATCTGCGCGCCTTGTTTCGAGATCAGCCGTCTGACGCCTTGGCGAGCAGACGGCGCCTGACCGGCAGAGAGACCGATGAAAATCATCCATGTGAAGAATCCGGAAAATCGCGAGGCGTGCCTTGCCCAACTGTGCGCCAATGTTTATGGCCAAAAAGCCGGCCTTGATCCCCTGGTGACCTTCACTGGCACGCTGGGAGTGTTGTTCGAGCAGGATGCGGCACGCATTTTCGTCTTGGCCGACGAACAGCAGACGATTCTCGCCATGCTGCTGCTGGTTTCGGACATCGAGGGCCAAGGCATGGAAGTGGCATTACTCTCGACACCGGAAACCGGGGGCAACGAAGAGCATGTCAAGCGCTTGGTCAAAGAAATGGCCACGCGCGCGCCCTTGCGAGTGCATGCTCCAGACGAGGCCAGCGAAGCCTTCTTTCGCGATTGCGGCATCACTCAGTGGCTCGATATGCCGGACGGCGTGCGCCTGGGCTTGGCCGCGCAACATGAAACAGTAACGCCGGATGCCTTGACGAAACCGTTGCGCTTCAATGCCGAGGGCATCGTGCAGACCTTTAAACGCGAGCCTGAAACCTTCGAGTCTTACAAGGCGCGTTTCATCGCCGGCCTGGAACGTTACGACGGCCGAGTATAATGATGCCCGTCGGGGAAGGGAATGCCTTGCGACTTTAGTAGCAATGCGCCACTCCGAGCCGATTCTCGGGGCCGGACGGCTTGACCCGGAGAGCGTTCGGCGCTTGGATGAAAGCCCAGTTTCGTTAGCTCCATAAGGAAAGCTACATGGCCAAGCGTATTCAGTTTGCACGTACCGGCGGGCCCGAGGTTCTGGAATATGTCGACGTTACCCCTGCCGACCCCGGTCCTGGTGAAGTGCGCGTTCGCAATCGCGCGGTGGGATTGAACTTCATCGACATCTACTTTCGTACCGGACTTTACCCGGCGCCGAGCCTGCCGTCCGGCCTGGGCACCGAAGGGGCCGGGGAAATCGACGCGGTCGGTGAGGGTGTGAAAGGCTTCGCGCCGGGCGATCGTGTCGCCTATGCCCAAGGGGCGTTAGGCGCCTACGCTGAGCAGCACGTGTTGCCGGCGGAAAAGGTCGTGGCGTTGCCCGAGGCGATCAGCTTCGAGACTGCAGCGGCGGCCATGCTCAAGGGCCTGACCGTGCAGTATCTCCTGCGTCAGACGTACCGGGTAAAAGAAGGCGAGACGATCCTTTTTCATGCCGCCGCAGGTGGCGTCGGCTCCATCGCCTGCCAATGGGCGAAGGCGCTGGGCGTCAAATTGATCGGCACCGTCAGTTCGTCAGAAAAGACCGAGTTGGCCAAGCGCAACGGCGCCTGGGCCACCATCGACTACACGCGGGAAAACGTCGTCGAGCGCGTGCGCGAGCTGACCGGTGGCGAGATGGTGCCGGTGGTGTACGACTCGGTAGGCAAGGATACTTGGGAGACTTCGCTGGATTGCTTGCAAAAACGCGGCCTGATGGTCAGCTTCGGCAATGCGTCCGGCCCGGTCGAAGGCGTCAACATCGGTATCCTCAATCAGAAGGGCGCCTTGTTCGTGACGCGCCCCAGCCTCAACGGTTATGCCGACACGCGTGAGCGCTTCGAGGCCATGGCCGAAGAACTGTTCGAGGTGATCGCCAGCGGCAAGGTTGCCATCGATGTCGCCAACCGTTACCCCCTGAGCGATGCTGCCCAGGCACAGGAAGCCCTGGCGGCGCGCAAGACCACTGGTTCGACGGTGCTGCTGCCCTGAGACATTTCAGATAATGATCGAATAATGGCGTTAAAAGCCCGGGTCCTGTATGGCACAGGCCCCGGGCTTTTTTGGGTCTAGCACTGAGGGTTAGCGCTTAGTGGGTGTCGTGCCACACCACACTTTCCTTGTCGAGAGCGAAGGCGTCGAAGGCGAAGTCGTCGACGCTGAGCATTTCCAGTACCTCACCCTCGAAGCGCCGCATGAAGTCGGCTTCCGCGTCGTCGATCAAACCGGATTCCCAGGCGGCTTCCACGCGCTGCTCGGGATGCAGCGCCTCGGCGGGCAACTCACCCTTACCATAGGCTTTGGCGATACGCCGATAGAGCGGCTCGGCATGCTCGCTGTCGGCGAGCAGGGCATTATAGCGGGCCAGCGGATTATCCTTTTGACCGGCGTCCTGTGTATCCCAGGTATTGTCGGTCAGCTTGCGGCGCAAGGCGCTGTCGGTGGAGACCGCATGGGCGATATCGCGGGTGAAGCGGTCGTGGGGCTTGTGCCAGCGCCGCCCGAGCGGCATCGCGATGGCCGATAGGGTCTTCGCCAAGGCTTGGTTGGGCAGGTTGTCGAACAGTTCGATGAATGCCTGCTCGGCGCGGTGGAGCAGCGTGCGGCAGCTGTAATGCAAAAGCGTTGCCTCATGCTCGACGTTGTCCGACTCGTGCCACTGCTTGAGTAGCATCGAGGTTAGATAAAGATTGGAAAGTACGTCGCCGAGACGCGCCGAAAGCATCTCACGCTTCTTGAGGCCAGAGCCGAGACTGGCCATGGCGGCGTCGGCGCACAGGCCGAAGGCCGCGGACAGGCGTGCGACTTCCTGCGCGTAGGGGGCGGCGATTTCGTCGAAGGGAACGCTCGACTTGCCGATGCCCAGGCCCAGGGTGAAGGCGCGCGCGGCATTGCCGAAGACCATCCCGGCATGGCGGAAGATCGCCTTGTCGAAGGCCGGGAGGTCATCGTTGTCCTTGGCGGCCAGTTCATTGAGCACATGGGGATGGCAGCGAATCGCGCCCTGGCCGAAGATCATCAGGTTGCGCGTCATGATATTGGCGCCTTCCACGGTGATCGACACCGGGTTGGCGGCATAGGCGATGCCTAGGTAGTTGCGTGGCCCCAGCGTGACGGTGCGCCCGCCGTGCACATCCATGGCATCGGCGAGCATGCTGCGTTGGAATTCGGTCAACTGGCTCTTGAGAATAGCCGAGGGCACCGCCGGCTTGACGCCGTGGTCGATGGTGTTGGCGGTCTGCATGACCGCTGCCTGGGCGATATAGGCGTGCGCGGCGATACGCGCCAGCGGTTCTTGGACGCCTTCCATCTCGGCGACGGGCAGGTTGAATTGCCGCCGGATACGGGTATAGCCGCCGGCCCAGCCAAGCGCGTAGCGGCCGATGCCCGAGGCACCGGAGGGCAAGGTAATACAACGCCCCACGGACAGGCATTCGACCAGCATGCGCCAGCCCTGGCCTGCCATCTCGGTGCCGCCGATGATCCAGTCGAGAGGGATGAAGACATCCTGGCCGCGAATCGGGCCATTCATGAACGGGCTACCGATGGGATGATGGCGGCGCCCGATCTCCATGCCCTGCGTGTTGCGAGGGATCAGCGCGCAGGTGATGCCAAGATCTTCGGTCTCGCCGAGCAGGCCATCGGGGTCGAACATGCGAAACGCCAGGCCGACCACGGTAGCGATGGGCGCCAGGGTGATCCAGCGTTTCTCGAAGGTGAGCTTGAGCCCGAGGACGTCCTCGCCGTTGTGTTTGCCTCGGCAGACGATACCGACATCGGGCAGGGAGGTAGCATCGCTGCCCGCGCGTGGGCCGGTCAACCCGAAGCAGGGAATCTCGCGGCCATCGGCCAGGCGTGGCAGGTAATGATCTTTTTGTTCCTCGGTGCCGTATTTGAGCAACAGCTCACCGGGGCCCAGGGAGTTGGGCACGCCCACCGTGACCATCAGCGTCTCGTTGACCGCCAACTTCTGCAGCACTGCCGATTGCGCCTTGGCGGAGAACTCCAGCCCGCCATAGCGCTTGGGAATGATCATCCCGAAGAAGCCTTCGCGCTTGAGGTAGTCCCACAGCTCGGGCGGCAAATCGGCGCGCTCGCGGGCGATCTCCCAGGCATTGCACATGCCGGCGGCCACCGAGCATTGGTGGTCGACGAAAGCCTGTTCTTCTTCGCTCAGCTCCGTGGTGCCGAAATCCAGTAGCCGTTGCCATTGGGGGCGGCCGGAGAAGAGTTCACCGTCCCAGGCCACGCTACCCGCTTCTAGGGCGATACGCTCGGTTTCGGATACCTTGGGTGCCGACTTCTTGAAGGCCGCGAACAGGCGCGGGGTCAGCCAGCGCCGCCGCAATGTAGGTAACCCGCAGGCTGCCACGGCCAGGGCGCCGAGCCACAGAAGCACGCCCACTATCACTGCGCCGAAGACGACGCCGAGGGCGCCGAGGATCAACAATAGCCCTAGCGCCGGGAAGGCGCCTGCTTCTCGACGCATGACCCAAACCAGGCCTGCCAACGCCACGACGATGAGCAACAGTTCCAACATGCGGACTCTCCCTGGATAATTTCTAACGCTTGTTTGAATTCAGCCTAGCGTACTCGTGTCGCCACGACTAGTCCTCCATGGTGGAAGCCATCCTTCAGGATGGACATCATCATTCAAGATTGAAGGGAGAATCCGCGCCGCATGGGGCGGCACGGGGCAGTGCGGTCAGGTCGTTGGTGTCGAGTGTTGCGCCGCGTTGTCGAGTCGCGCCGGGCGCAGTCGGCGATGCAGCCGGTCGAGGTAGAGATAGACCACCGGTGTGGTGTAGAGCGTCAAGATCTGGCTCAGGATCAAGCCACCGATGATGGTGATCCCCAGCGGCGCGCGCAATGCAGCGTTCTCGTCGGTGCCCAGCAGCAGCGGAATCGCGCCGAGGATCGCCGCCAGCGTGGTCATCATGATGGGGCGAAAGCGCACCACGGCCGCTTCGCGTATGGCCTCGAGCGCGCTCAGGCCGCGTTCGCGCTCGGCACTGACGGCGAAGTCGACCAGCATGATGGCATTTTTCTTGACCACGCCGATCAGCAGGATGATGCCGATCAGGGCGATGAGCGTGAACGGCGTATCGAACAGCATCAAGGCGAGCAGCGCGCCGACCCCGGCCGAGGGCAGGGTGGAAAGAATCGTCAGCGGGTGAATGTAGCTCTCGTAGAGAATCCCGAGCACCAGGTAGACCGTTACCAGCGCCGCCAGGATCAGCCACGGCATGGCTTGCACACCGCTCTGGAAAGCGCCCGCGCTACCTTCGAAATCCACCTGTACGGCGGTGGGTAGGCGCAGGTCCTCCACCGTCCGACGGATGCGCTGGGTGGCCTCGCCCAGCGTGACACCGTCTTCGAGATTGAACGAGATCGTGGTGGAGGCAAACTGCCCTTGGTGGTTGACGGTGACCGGGGTAGTGCTTTCCTCGAGATGACTGAACGCCGAGACGGGAATCGCCTCGCCTGCGTCGTTGATGACGTGCAGTCGTGAAATGGCCTCTGGCGCGCTGCGGTATTGATCGGCCACCTCGAGGATCACGTAGCGTTGGTTGTCGGCGTCAAAGAGACTAGCGACGCTGCTTTGTGCAAAGGCGTTGCCAAGCAGGGTGTCCACGTCATGCATGTCGACACCGAGGCGCTTGGCGGTATCGCGATCGACCTTCAGTTCCACGGCCTGCCTCTCCCCCTGCCTCTCCCCCTGGCTATCACTGTCGACGCCGGTCAGGCCATCGATATCCTGCATGGCGCTACTGACGCGTTGCGACCAGGTATCGAGCAGTGCGAGGTCGTCGCTCTTGAGGGTGACTTCGTATTGTCCGCCGCGGTTCTGGCGCCCGCCGATGCGGATATCCTGCAGCGCCATCATCGCCGTACTCACCCCGGGCAGGTCGTTCATCGACGCCGCCAGACGGTTGCCGATGGCTTGCGTGCCCGCCGCATACTGGCCTTCCTCCAGGGTGATGAACAAGGTCGCCGAGGCCCCGCCGCCACGGCCGCCCATGAAGCCCAGCACGCTATGTACCTCGGGGGCGCGGGCCAGCCGTTCGCGGATGATACGCAGCTTGGCCGACATGGCCTCGAACGACAGGCTCTGGTCACCGTTGACGAAACCGATCAAGCGCCCGGTGTCCTGCTGTGGAATGAACCCTTTGTCGACGGCGACGTAAAGATAGCCGTTGAGCACGATTACGCCGACCAGCGAGAGTAGCGTCAAGCGCCGATGGCGCAGGGCGACATCCAGGCTGCGCGAGTACAGTCGCTGACAGCCTTTCCCGAAGGCGAGCAGAGCGGCTTCCCAGCGCCGGGGCCGGCGCTCGCGTTCCGGCCGTAACCAGCGCGCACAGAGCATTGGCGTGAGGGTCAAGGACACCACCAGCGAGACCAGCACCGCCAGCGACAGGGTCATCGCGAATTCGAAGAACATGCGCCCGATGAAGCCGCCCATGAACAGTAGCGGCAGGAAGACAGCGACCAGCGACACACTCATCGAGGTCACCGTGAAGCCTACCTCGCGAGCACCTTGAAGAGCGGCTTGGCGGGGCAGTATGCCTTGCTCGATATGCCGGGCGATGTTCTCGACCACTACGATAGCGTCGTCGACGAGAAAGCCGATCGACACGATCAGCGCCATCAGCGACAGCGTGTCGAGCGAGAAGCCCATGACATGCATCATCGCGAAGGTGCCGATCAGCGACACGGGGATCGCCAGGCTGGGAATCAGCGTGGCGCGTGCGTTGCGCAGGAACAGGAATACCACCAGTACCACCAGTGCGATGGCCAGCATCAGGGTGAGCTGGGTTTCGTGCAAGGAGGCGCGTATACCGGGGGCGCGGTCGAGTTGCACGCTGAGCGAGGCACTTTCGGGGAGCAGGCTTTCGATGGACGCCATGCGCTCGCGGATACCGGCGATGGTGTCGATGACATTGGCGCCGCTACTGGCGCTGATGACCAGCAGCACGGCCGGCTGTTCGTTCTGAAAGCCCACGTTGTAGCGATCTTCCACGCCGTTTTCGATGTCGGCGACGTCGCTCAAGCGCATCACCGCACCGTCTTCGCCGCGTGCCACGATGAGATCCTCGAACGCTTCGGCTTGCATCAACTGCGAGTTGGTGTCGACTTCCCAGCGTGTGGTGGGTGAGGCCACGAAGCCGGTGGGCGTGCTGGTGGTGGCACTGCGTATCGCATTGGCGACGGCCGTCAGTGATACCCCCGCATGCTCTAGCTGGCGCGGATCGAGCGCCACGCGTACCGCCGGCGACGAGCTACCGCCGACATTGACGTCGCCGACGCCAGGCACCTGCAGGATGGGAGGGGCGATGCGCTCTTCGGCGAGCTGGTAAAGCTCGCGGGTGGGCAGCGTGTCGGAGGTGATCGAGAGGATCATGATCGGTGCCGCCGCCGGATTGAGCTTGCGATAGCTGGGGCGGCGGGTCATGGCGCTGGGCAACAGCGGTTGCGCATTGTTGATCGCGGCTTGCACCTCGCGTGCGGCGACATTGATGTCTTTGTCGAGATCGAATTGCACGATGATGCGTGTCGAGCCGTCCGAACTGCTCGATGTCATCTGCGAGATGCCGGAAATACTTCCCAGCGAGCGCTCCAGTGGTGTCGCCACGGTCGTGGCCATAGTCTCGGGGTTGGCGCCGGACAGGCTGGCGCTGACCACGATGGTGGGAAACGACACGTTAGGCAGCGGTGCCACGGGCAGGCGTTGGTACGCCAGTAGCCCGAGCAGCACGACGCCCAGCGCCAGTAGTGCGGTGCCTACCGGGCGACGCACGAAGGGGCTGGAGACGCTCACGCGTCTACCTCCGTGTTCACTTCACCGTCAAGCGTATTGCCACGCCGGTGCCAGCGTTCGGCAAGCCGGTCGAAGAATAGGTAGATCACTGGCGTGGTGAAGAGCGTCAGCAATTGGCTCAGCAACAGGCCACCGACCATGGTCATGCCCAGCGGGCGTCGCAACTCGGCCCCGTAACCGCTGGCGAACATCAACGGCAGTGCCCCGAGCAAGGCGGCGAAGGTGGTCATCATGATCGGACGAAAGCGCAGGAGTGCGGCACTGTGGATCGCGCGATACGCCGACAGGCCCTGTTCCCGCTGCGCCTCCAGGGCGAAGTCGATCATCATGATGGCATTCTTCTTGACGATGCCAATCAGCAGGATGATACCGATGATAGCCACCATGCCCAGGGCGCTGTTGCTGAGCATCAAGGCCAGCAAGGCACCGATGGCCGCCGAGGGTAGGGTCGAGAGGATGGTCAACGGATGAATGTAGCTCTCGTAGAGCACGCCGAGCACGATATACATGGTGATGACGGCGGCGGCGATCAGCCACACGGTGTCGCGCGTCGAGGTGGTGAACGCCAGGGCGGTGCCGCGGAACTCAAGCTGCGTGTCGGCATCGAGTACGTCATCGCGGGCCGCTTCCACGGCAGCGAAAGCATCCGACAATGAAGAGTCGGCTGCGGGAGCGAACGACATCAATGCCGAGGGGAACTGGTTGAGGCGTTGACGCGATAACGCGGTAGGTAGTTCCTCGACACTCACCAGGCTCGATAGCGGCACCATGGCGTCGTCGTTGCCGCTGACATAAAGCCTCGATAAGGCCTCGGGGCCGGCGGCGTCGCCATGCATCGCGCCCAGTACCACGCGGTACTGATTGGACTGGGTGAAAATCGTCGATATAAGGCGTTGCCCGAAGGCATCGTATAGGGCGTTGTCGATGTCGGCGACCGAGATGCCGAGTCGGCTGGCGCGGTCGCGATCAATGCTGACCGCGAGCTTGAGCCCTGAATTCTGGAGATCCGTTGCGACATGTGCGATGGCCGGTGCATCCTCGAGACGCGTGATCATGGCATCGACGTCCTTGGCGAGGTGCTCGCGATTACCCTGCGTCAAGGCGAACTGATACGGATAGCGGCTGACAGTGTCTTCCAGCGTCAGGCTCTGCACCGGCGTCAGTGCCAGCTCGATGCCGGGAACATCGGCGGCGGCATCGAGCAGTCGCGCGATGATGGTGTCCAGGTCGGCGTCGCGTGCCTGCAGAGCGACCAGATCGATCTGCAGGCGTCCACTGTTGAGCGTGGTATTGGTGCCATTGATGCCGATGCTCGAGGCGATGTTGGCTACGGCGGGGTCGTCCATCAAGCGCTCGGCCAGGTCCTGCTGACGGGCCGACATGGCGTGATAGGAAGTCGATTGGGTGGCCGTGGTGATGCCGCGCAAGGTGCCGGTGTCCTGAATCGGGAACAATTGCTTGGGCACCATCCAGAACAGCAAGGCGGTCAGCACGAAGGTCCCCAGTGCCATCCATAGCGTCATCGTCTGATGCTTGAGCACCGTGTCCAGAGCACGTTCGTAACCGCGCGTGAGGCGTCCGAAAAGGCCGGGGCGGCTGCGTATCAGGGTCTCGTCGTCGAGGGCCTGAGCGCCGCCCTCGACATTATCGGTGCGAGGCCGCAGCCAACGCGCGCAGAGCATTGGCGTCAGGGTTAGGGAGACGAATGCCGAGATGACGATGGAAATCGCCAGCGTCATGGCGAACTCACGAAACAGCACGCCGACTACGCCGCCCATGAAAAGCAAGGGGATCAGGACCGCCAGCAGCGAGACTGTCAGCGAGAGGATGGTGAATGCGATCTGGCGCGATCCCTTGAGTGCTGCCTGCAAGGGCGTCTCACCGCGTTCCAGGTAGCGTGTGATGTTTTCGAGCACCACGATGGCGTCGTCGATGACGAAACCGGTGGCGATGGTCAGTGCCATCAAGGTGAGATTGTTGAGACTGAAGCCGGCCAGATACATGGCGCCAAAGGTGCCGACCAGCGACAGTGGCACGGCGAGGCTGGGGATCAGGGTCGCCGGCAGGTTACGCAGAAACAGGAAGGTGACCATGATCACCAGCGCGATGGCGAGCGCCAGTTCGAACTGTACGTCCTCGATGGCGGCGCGAATCGTGGTGGTGCGATCGCTCAAGATGTCCACGTCGACACTGCCCGGCAGGCTCGCCGATAATGCCGGCAAGCTGCGTTCGATAGCGTTGACCACGCCGACCACGTTGGCACCCGGCTGGCGCAGCACGTCGATCAGGATGGCGGGCTCGCCGTTGGCCCAGGCCCCCAGCTTGGCGTTTTCCGCACCGGCGTCGATGCTGGCCACGTCGCTCAATCGCAGCGGTGCACCATTCTCGTACTTGAGGATGAGATCACGGTAGCCCACGGCAGAGGTCAACTGGTCGTTGGCGTCGATGCTATAGGCGCGGTAGGGCCCGTAAATCGTGCCCTTGGCCTGATTGACATTGGCACTTTCCACGGCGCTGCGCACGCTGGACAGGTCGAGCCCATGCGCGGCGAGCTGACGCGAATCGACGTCGATGCGTACCGCAGGACGATTACCACCGGCAAGCCGTACCTCGCCGACGCCACTGACCTGGGCGAGCTTCTGTGCCAGCCGGTTATCGACCAGGTCGTGGACCTCGGTCAACGGCAAGCTGTCGGAGGTCACCGCTAGCGTCAGCACCGGCGTATCGGCGGGGTTGACCTTGCTGTAACTTGGCGGACTTGGCAGGTCGTCGGGCAGCAGGGTTTCCGCCTGATTGAGGGCGGCCTGTACTTCCTGTTCGGCGACGCCCAGGTCGCTATCGAGGCCGAAACGCAGCGTGATCAGCGAGGCGCCCCCGGTGCTGGTCGAGCTCATGTCCTCAAGGCCGGCGATTTCCCCTAATTCGTCTTCCAGCGGGGCGGTGACGTGGGAAAGCATGACGTCCGGCCCCGCGCCGGGGTACAGCGTGGTGACCTGAATGGTGGGAAAATCGACCTCGGGCAGCGATGAAATGCTGAGCAGCCGGTAGGAAAACGCACCGGTGATCAGGATGGCCAGCATCACTAGCGATGTGGCGACCGGCCGCAGGATGAACAGCCGTGATGGATTCATGAAGCATCTCGCGGCGTCTGCATGTCGGCGTCACCTGCTGCTGTCGAGGAAGCGCTGGCTTCTCCCGGCAGAGCGTGGCTGACGACGCGCACCTTGGCGCCGTCGCGCAGGCTATCGACACCGTCGACGACCACGCTCTCGCCTACCGAGACGCCGCTGGCCAGGGCGCTGCGATGATCTTCGCTGGCGATGACGTTGACATCGTGGCGAGTCACCGTGTCGTCGTCGCCGACGACGTATACGAAGAGGCCGTCCTGGCCGGTCTGCACGGCGGGTGTGGGCACGATGACGCGGTCACGCAACGTATCCACCGTCAGGCGCACATTGACGAAAGCGTTGGGGTAGAGACGCCTGGTCGCGTTGTCGAAACGCGCACGGAGACGTACGGTGCCGGTAGCAGTGTCGATCTGGCTGTCGATACTGGTGAGCCGTCCCTCGAGGCGTGTGTCACCCACCGTGGTGACCGTGACGACTGGCGCGTCTCCTGACTGAAGTTGCTTGCGCAATGTCGGTACGTACTGGCTGGGCAATGAGAAGACCACAGAGATCGGGTCGAGCTGGGTGAGCGTGGCAATGGGGTCGTCGTCGCTACTGCTGACCAGGTTGCCGGGATCGACGTTGCGGATGCCGATAATGCCGTCGCTGGGCGCGGTGATGCGGGTGTAGCCCAGTTGAATGCGGGCGCTTTCGATATCGGCCCGGTCGCTGGCCACGGCGCCTTCGTACTGGCGTACCAATTGACGTTGCTGTTCGAGTTCCTGACGGGAGATCGACTGACTCTGCGCCAAGGTCTCGTAACGTTCGAGATCCTCGCGGGCTGATTTCAGCTGTGCCTGATCCTGGACGAGCTGGCCCTGGGCGGCGGCGAGCTGGGCCTGATAGTCACGCGGGTCGATGGTGGCCAGAAGTCGACCTTTTTTGACACGCTCGCCTTCCTCGAAGTCCACCGAGAGCAGTTCGCCTTCGACACGTGGATACACGTCAATGTTCGATAGCGAGCGCACCGTACCCAGCGCCCCGACGGTAATCTCGAGATCCCCGCGTCGAGCCTCGATGGCGGCTACGGCCGAGCTTCTCTCGTCTCGTGCATTGGCCGGCGCATCGCTTGGCTGGTCGTCGCTTTGCCAGTTTGGGATCCACCACACGGCGAGGGCGATCAAGACGACGATGAGGAGCGTGATCCAGAGACGGCGAGAGTGGGGCATGACGGGGCATCGATCCTTGTCAGAGACATTCCGGTGCGGGGCACGCGTGCTCGACGAGCGGATGCGTGTCACCGGGTAAGAGGCGTATTGTAACGAGAGGTTCCCTTTTTATTCAGCGTTCCCTGGCGACGAATCGGTTAGGCGCTCATGCACAGTCTACGGGGACGGTGGGCAAGAATTAAGGAAGGATAATGCAAAAACACCCGATGCACGTGCATCGGGTGTTCGAGGCGTAGGTCATGTCGACGCAGGCGTCGTCATGCCTTATGGCGTACCGGGGCGTCATGGGCGACGTAGTAATCGACTTCGGCGGGCGGCAGCGGATCGCGACCGCGAACCTTGTCGGCCATCTTTTCGGCGATCATGATCGTCGGCGCATTGAGGTTGCCGGTGGCGATCACGGGCATGATCGAGGCATCGATGACACGCAGCCCTTCGAGGCCATGCACGCGTCCCGCACCATCGACCACCGCCATCTCGTCATCGGCACTGCCCATCTTGCAGGAGCCGGCGGGGTGATAGGCGGTCTCGGCGTGCTGGCGCACGAACTCGTCGAGCTCGGCGTCGCTTTGCACATTCGGCCCCGGCGAGATTTCGCGGCCGCGATACTCGTCCATCGTCGGCTGCTCGATGATCTCGCGCGTGATGCGAATGGCGTCGCGGAATTCCTGCCAATCCTTGTCGTGGGACATGTAGTTGAACAGGATGCTCGGCGCGGCCTTGGGGTCGCGCGATGTCAGGCGAATGCGACCGCGGCTCATGGAGCGCATGGAGCCGACGTGGGCCTGGAAGCCGTGGGCCTGCACCGCGCTCTTGCCGTTGTAGCTGATGGCGATCGGCAAGAAGTGGTACTGCAGGTTGGGCCACTCTTCCTGGTCGTTGGTACGAATGAAGCCGGCCGCCTCGAACTGGTTGCTGGCGCCGATGCCCTTGCCGAAAAACAGCCACTCGGCACCGATCTTGGGCTGGTTGTACCACTTGAGCGCCGGGTACAGCGAAATGGGCTTCTTGCACTCGTACTGAATGTACATCTCCAGGTGATCCTGGAGGTTTTCGCCGACGCCCGGTAGCGCGTGTACCACGGGAATGTCGAATTCCTCGAGATGCTCGGGATTGCCCACGCCGGAACGCTGCAGGATCTGCGGCGAGGCGATGGCGCCCGCGCACAGCAGCACTTCGCGGCGTGCGCGAATACGCTGGGCCTGTCCCTTGCGCTCGTAGCTCACGCCGACGGCGCGCTTGCCCTCGAATTCGATGACATCGGTCGTGGCGTGCGTCTCGATGGTCAGGTTGGGGCGTTGCTTGGCGATATCCAGATAGCCGCGCGCCGTGGAGGCACGACGTCCGTTGGGCGTCGTCGTGCGGTCCATGGGGCCGAAGCCTTCCTGCTGATAGCCGTTGACGTCCTCGGTGGCCGGATAGCCGGCCTCTATGCCCGCGCGGATGAAGGCACCGTAGAGCTCATTGTTGCCTTCCTTGGGCGTGGCTACCGAGACCGGGCCATCGCCGCCATGATAAGCATTGGGCCCGATGTCGCGTGTCTCGGCACGCTTGAAGTAGGGCAAGCACTGCAGGTAGTTCCAGTCCTCCAGGCCCGGTATCTTGGCCCAGTTGTCGTAATCCAGCGCGTTGCCGCGCAAGTAGCACATGCCGTTGATCAACGACGACCCGCCCAGGCCCTTGCCGCGTCCGCACTCCATGCGGCGATTGTTCATGTAGGGTTCGGGATCGGTCTCGAACGCCCAGTTGTAGCGCTTGCCCTGCAGGGGGTAGGCCAGCGCCGCCGGCATCTGCGTGCGGAAGTCGAAGCGGTAGTCGGGACCGCCGGCCTCGAGCAGCAGGACCTGGACGTCCGGATCCTCGGTCAGGCGAGTGGCGAGTACGTTGCCGGCGGAACCGGCCCCGATGATGATGTAGTCGTATTCACGAGCCTGTGTCATGAGCGGCCCTCCTTCACGTGGTCGAACGAAAGACAGGAATGCATCCGTGGCCGGCTGGCACCGGCCACGGACGTTGCATCAGAACACGGCGGGGAAGGGCCCCATTTCGATCTGTACCGATTTGATCTGCGTGTACTGATCGAGCGACGAGAGACCGTTTTCACGGCCGATGCCCGACTCCTTGTAGCCGCCCACCGGCATTTCCGCCGGCGAGTCGCCCCAGGTGTTGATCCAGCAGATGCCGGCCTGCAGACGATGAATGACGCGATGCGCGCGGTTCAGGCTTTCGCTGAACAGGCCGGCGGCAAGGCCGTAGGAGGTGTCGTTGGAGCGCCGGATCACTTCTTCTTCATCGTCGAAGGTCAGGATCGACATCACCGGTCCGAAGATTTCCTCGCGCACGATGCGCATGTCGTCGCGGCAATCGGTGAAGACCGTCGGCGCGGCCCACGCACCCTTGGACCAGTCGATGCCCGCGGCATTGCCCTGGTTCCAGCGACCGCCGCCCACCAGCAGTCGAGCGCCTTCCTGGCTGCCCAGGTCGATATAGCTCTGGACCTTCTCGAGGTGCTCGAAGCTGACCAGCGGGCCGAAGTTGACCGCCGGATCGAGCGGGTCGCCCGCCTTGATGCGTTCCACACGCTCCTTGATCTTGGCCTCGAAGTCCGCCTGCACCGAGCGCTGCACGAAGACGCGAGTGCCGTTGGTGCAGACCTGGCCGCTGGAGTAGAAGTTGGCCATCATCGCGGCGTCGGCGGCACGTTCCAGGTCGGCATCCTCGAAGACGATCAACGGCGACTTGCCACCCAGCTCCATGGTGACTTCCTTGAGCGTCGAGCCCGCCGCGGCGGACATGACCTTCTTGCCGGTCCCGACTTCACCGGTGAAGGTGATCTTGTCGATGTCGGCATGGTTGGTGAGCATCTGACCGACGCGCCCGTCGCCCTGCACGACATTGAACACGCCATCCGGCAGGCCGGCTTCGGTCAGGATCTCTGCCAGCTTCATGGTGGTCAGCGGGGTGACCTCGCTGGGCTTGAACACCACGGCGTTGCCCGCCGCCAGCGCCGGCGCGGACTTCCAGCAGGCGATCTGGATGGGATAGTTCCAGGCCCCGATGGCACCGATGACGCCTAGCGGTTCGCGGCGCGTGTAGAAGAACGAGTCCTCGCGCAGCGGTACTTGGGTGCCTTCGATGGAGGGCGCCAGGTTGGCGTAGTATTCCAGCGAATCGGTGCCGGTGACGATGTCCACGGCCTGCGTTTCACTGATTGGCTTGCCGGTGTCCAGGGTTTCCAGGTGAGCCAGCTCGTCATTGCGTTCACGCAGTAGCGCGACGGCGCGATGCAGAATGCGGCTGCGTTCCATGCCGTTCATGGCCGCCCACACACGCTGGCCTTCACGGGCAGAGGCGACGGCTCGGTCGACATCGTCCTGTGACGCTTGCTGAATGCTCGCCAGCACGCTGCCATCGACTGGATTGACCGTGTCGAACGTCTCGCCGGATGTGGCGTCGACGCGTCGACCGCCGATGTAGAGTTTCTGTGTCTCGAAAGTGGCCATTAGGTCCTCCCGCATCGTGAATGTGTCTTGAATGTAAAGTGTCGAGGCTGGTTATCAGGCTTGGATCGGCGTTCGCGATGTGGTGCGAGCGAGTTGCTCTTCCACATAGTCATAGGCCAGTTGTCGCGCGCGGTCGACGTCGATCCCTTGTGGCGCGAGTGCGCCACGCAGCCAGAGCCCGTCGATCATCGCGGCCAGACCGCGTGCTGCCTGCTGTGCGTCGGGCCTGGGCAGGCAGCGTCGAAAGTGGTGGCAGATGTTCGAATACAGGCGCCGATCGTTGACGCGCTGCAAACGCTGCAGATCAGCGCGGTGCATGCTGACCGACCAGAAGGCCAGCCAAGTCTTCATGACGATCTTGTCGACCTGGGTGCGGTCGAAGTTGCCATCGATGATGGCATGCAGGTGCTCGCGTGGAGACTCGACATCGCCCCGGGCGCGGCGCTGCGCGACGGCATTGCCGAGATCCCAGAGGATCTGACGCATGGTCGATTCGAGCAATCCGTCCTTGCCGCCGAAGTAGTGGCTGATGATGCCCGCCGAGACACCGGCGCGCTTGGCGATCCGCGCGATGGTTGCGTCCGCCAGGCCGACATCGTCGATGGCTTCCAGTGTCGCTTGAATTAGTTGACGGCGACGAATGGGTTGCATACCGAGTTTGGGCACCTGGCATTCTCCTCTGCTGACGGGCGTGGCGACCTGGCGGCTCTTCAAGTGCCACCCGACGTCGTGCTCATTATGGGATGTTTTTTTTGAACGTTCAATCAATAAAAAATCTGCTATCTTTCCTATGGTAAATGAAATCCATAGTGGAAAAGAATTGCTGAATTCATTTAGCATAAAAAAACGTTATTGAATTGTCATTCAATGGCCATATCAACATCACCGCAAGGGAGAACTCCATGTCTAACAAGACCCCATTGATCGCACTGCTCGGCAGTGCCACGTTGCTTTCGCCGCTGGTCATGGCGGAGACGCCGGAGGCTTGCCAGCCCGTGCGTTTCGCCGAAGTCGGCTGGACCGACATCACCGCCACTACCGCCTTGACCCGTGAGGTGCTCGAGGCCCTCGATTACGAAACGACGTCCGATACCGTCTCCGTGCCTGTTGCCTATGCCGGGATGAAAAACGGTGACTTCGATGTGTTCCTGGGTAACTGGATGCCGTCGATGGCGTCGATCAGCGACGAATACATCGAGAAGGGGCAGGTCGATCGTCTCGGGGCCAACCTGAAAGGGGCCAAGTATACCTTGGCGGTACCGCAATACGTGCATGATGCCGGTGTCACCTCGGTCAAGGATCTGGACGATCACGCGGCCAAGTTCGGCAGCAACTTGTATGGCATCGAGGCAGGCAATGATGGCAATCTGATCATCCAGCAGATGATCGATGATGATGCCTTCGGGCTTGGCGACTGGAGCCTGGTCGATTCATCCGAATCGGGCATGCTTGCCGAGCTCAACTCCAGGACTCAAAGCAAGGACTGGATGGTGTTTCTTGGCTGGGAACCACACCCCATGAACACCAACTACGACATCGCTTACCTGAAAGGCGCCGATGACTATTTCGGTCCCAACTTGGGCGGCGCGACTGTGTATACCAATACACGTGGTGGGTACACCGAGGCGTGCCCGAATGTCGGTGAGTTGCTCAACAACTTGCGTTTCACGCTGCCCATGGAAAACAAGATCATGGGTGAGATCATGGATGGTGGCAAAGATCCGCGTGACGCGGCGCGCACTTGGCTGCAGAACAATCCGTCCGTGCTTGACGAGTGGCTCAAGGGTGTGTCGACCGCTGACGGCAAGTCTGGTTTGGAAGCCGTGAAGAAAGAGTTGGGTATCAATAGCTAAACGCACGCTTCGCGTACGCCATGGGCTTGCCAATCGGCAAGCCCATGTGCATAATTCGCTCCCGTCGCAAGCGTTCCTGCCTTGCGATATGTGGCTACGTAGCTCAGTTGGTTAGAGCACATCACTCATAATGATGGGGTCCCCTGTTCGAGTCAGGGCGTAGCCACCACCTCCTTACCTGTTAGATGGTCTGCTGTCTCGGCACTCCTTGCCTCCCTCATGATCGTCGCTGTGTTCTTCTGTCCCTGCGTTCCATCGAACGTGATGTCTTTTCCCTTGCTATCTATTACGTTCGTTCGTCGGCCTCTATTGCTGCCACGACGATTGCGAAAAGGTACACGAGGGGCTTGAGAATCACTGCTAGGTGGCTGTTTCAAAAGGGGAAGATGATGCGCCCCGAGATAGGGGATAGGCAATGAATTCACTTTCAGTCTTGACGCCCTCGAACGAATCCGTATACTACGCCGCGTGCTCCGGCATCGTTCCCCGATAGCTCAGTTGGTAGAGCAAATGACTGTTAATCATTGGGTCGCAGGTTCGAGTCCTGCTCGGGGAGCCAATACCGGATCGCGCTCGGCGATCCCCGATAGCTCAGTTGGTAGAGCAAATGACTGTTAATCATTGGGTCGCAGGTTCGAGTCCTGCTCGGGGAGCCAACTTCCCGCCGAGTGACATCGCTGATATTCCCCGATAGCTCAGTTGGTAGAGCAAATGACTGTTAATCATTGGGTCACAGGTTCGAGTCCTGTTCGGGGAGCCAAGCGACGTTTCATGCCTCGTTAACGCGCATTGTCAACCGTCTCGGTTTGCCCATCATCGCGCGGTGTCCTTTCTTTCTGCAGTGATTTCAATAAGCGCCGTATTTCCGGATGGTGGAAAAAGTCCTCCAGCTGTTTCGCGCGTGTTCCTCCGATACCTGAATAATCTTGCCAAGCGGAGGGTGCCCATTGCATGAGCTCACGCATGTCGTGTCGTGCCAGTATGGCCTCAAGGGCGTCATGCGGGATAGCGGGCAGCCCCAGTGCGCGCAGCCAGCGGCGTGGAGAGCGGGCAGTGGCCTCAGCAAAGTGACGTTGCCAACTCTGTGCGGTCAGGGCCCCCACCCCGGGTAATGCCTCGAGACATTGGATATCCAGCTTGCGCCAGTCGAGTAGTCCTTCGACGAGTCCGGCATCGACCAATTGGCGCCAGGTGGCGGGGCCGATGCCTTCGAAGTCGAGACCTTCATCGCTCCCCAGCCACTCGAGCCGTGCCAGGAATTGATCGCGACAGCCCGGTGCCAAGCGTAGACACGACAGGCGATCATAACGTTCTGCGTCGGGTGCCACGACTGGTGGACGCGGTCGCTTGCGTATCACCACGTCCTGGAGTTGGGGGATTGTCAGTCCCGCTAGACGCAGCCTGACTTGATCGCCGGGACGCACGTCGGTCTTGCGCCAATGCGCCAGCGAACCGAGGCTGACGTGGGTGATGCGCTTGTCGCCTAGCATGACCGGCGTCAATTCAGCGACGGCGGTGATGCGCCCGGTGCGGCCGACCGTGAAGTTGAGGGCGGCGACGTGTGCGATCGCCTGATGGGCAGGATACTTCCACGCCATCGCCCACTCGGGCGGCGCGGCTTCCCATTCGTGTCCGTCGGGACGGTCGCCACGCTTGACGACGATACCATCGGTGGCGAAGGGCAGGGTGTGGTGGTACCAGTATTCGCGCCACCGGGCGACGTCATCCGGCGTGTTGACGGCGTGCGTGGCGTCGGCGACGTGGTCGAATCCCCAGTCGGCAAGCGTGGCAAGACGCACGGGCATGGTGGCGGGGCCGTCGGGCCAGGCCCAGACGAAAAAGCCGATCGTCTCGCCTTGGTGGCTCGTCAAGGCATTGCGTGACATAAGTCCGGCAATCCGAGCGCGTGCGCCATCGGTGCCGTCTTGCGACTGCTGGTGATCTTCGAGTCGCGCGTAGAGCTCGCCTTGCAGCGTTACCTGGGAGGGTGCATCCGGGGGGAGACGACGTGGAATAGCCGCGATGTGGCTGGCTTTGGTAAACCAGTCCTGTCCGGTTACGCCATCGCCGCGACTGATGGCGGCGACCAGTCGCGATTGCCGGTATACCAGCGTGACGGCGACTCCGTCGACCTTGGGCTGTATCCACAGTGGATGGCTTGCCTGCCGTTTGATCCAGCGTGCTACGGCGGGGCGGCCGGGTAGTTTGGTCACCCCCGTCTGTGGGATTGGGTGACGTTGCGAGCCGTCGGGTTCATGCAAGGCGACACGCGAGGTGATCAAAGAGGGGAAGCAGCGCGCCCAGCGGGCGAGTTGGCGCTTGGCGGAGTCGTAGCTGCCATCGTCGACCAGACGTTGTCCCAGGTGATAGTAGGCCCGGTCCCAGCGCGCGAGTTGAGCGTTCAGCGCCTGGTAGGTCGCTTGCAGGTCTTGGGGTGGTCGTGATGGGCACGGCGAAGCCGATACCGGCGTGCCCATGATGAGGGCATAGGCAACGAAACCGCGCAGGAACCAGCGTCCCGAGCGGTGGGGCATGCTGCAGAGTGGCAGGGATAAGACGCCGCGCAAACAATGGCAGAAGGCTGGCATGACGAATCCAAGAGCTTCCATTATTAGATAGGGTTAATTTAAATGGAAGATAGGAAAAAGGCCAACCCTCTGCTATCAAGTATTGCCGCCGGCGTGTGCCGGCGGCGTGACATTTACTGTTCCTTTTTCAGCTGCGCGTAGTCGAGCAGGATGTTCGCTGCTTCAATGATTTGCGCACGATCGATCGGCTCGTCTTCTTCCTTATTCTGGCCGGCACCATCATCCTCGCGGGCATCGGCCCATTCCTCGATCTGGTCGAGTCCCAGCGCCTTGCGGCGTTGATTTTCCAGCGAGAGTTGCTCGGCCTCCTGAGCGTCCATTTCCCGTTGGCGCTGCTCGCGATTCAAGCTGATACTTGTCCGCTGTTCCTTGAGCTGCTTGACCAGCTTGGCCTCGCGCTCGAGATAGACGAAGTTGGGATTCTGCTTGGCGCGTTGTTCATGCCGCTTGCGTAGCGTGTCGAGGTAGCGCTGAGGATGCCCGTATTGGCGATACTGGACCGGGCGTACCTTGTCCCATGGCAGGGCGTTGTCGAGCGCGCTTTCCCCGATATCGTCCTTGTCGATCAGGCTGGGGAACTTGATACCGGGTGTGACGCCACGCAATTGTGTGCTTTCGCCACTAATGCGATAGAACTTGGCCCGGGTCAGCTTGATTTGGCCATGGCTCAGCTCGTTGAGCGTCTGGACGGTGCCCTTGCCGAAGGTCTGGTTGCCGACCACTAAGCCGCGACCGTAGTCTTGGATCGCGCCGGCGAAGATTTCCGAGGCGGATGCCGAAAGACGGTTGACCAGTACGGTCAGCGGGCCGTCGTAGTGTGTGCCGCGGTCGGAGTCGCCATAGAGGTTGATACGGCCACGGGCATCGCGCACCTGCACGGTGGGGCCGCGGTCGATGAAGAGCCCAATCAGCGAGTTGGCTTCCTGCAGGGCGCCGCCGCCATTATTGCGCAGATCCAGAACGATGCCTTCGACGTTCTCCTGCTTGAGCTTGTCGATTTCCTTGGCGACGTCCCGCGTGCTGCTGCGATAGTTGCTGTCACCGGCCTGCCAGGCATCGAAATCGACATAGAAGGTAGGCACATCGATCACGCCGACCTTGTGTTTCTCGCCATTGCGGGTCACGGTCACGACCTCGCTGCTGGCGGCTTGGTCTTCGAGTTTGACGGTATCGCGGGTAATGCGCACCGTATGCGTGCGCGTCACGTCGACGGCCTTGGCAGGAATGATTTCGAGACGCACGGTCGAGCCCTTGGGGCCACGAATCAGGTCGACGACTTCATCCAGGCGCATGCCCACGACATTGACCATTTCGCCATCCTCGCCTTGTCCTACCGCGACGATGCGATCGGCGGGTTCCAAGGCATTGCCCTTGTCGGCGGGGCCACCGGGCACCAGGCTGGATACCTTGACGTATTCGCCTTCGGTCTGCAGGAGGGCACCGATGCCCTCGAGCGAGAGCTTCATCTGGATATCGAAGGATTCGCTCTGGCTGGGCGAAAGGTATTGGGTATGCGGGTCGATGGTACCGGTGACGGCGTTCAGGAATAGTACAAGTACGTCTTCGGCATTGGTTTGTTCGATGCGAGACAGCTGGTTTTCATAACGATCGCGCAGGGTCTTGGCGATGTCTTTGGCATTATCTTTCTTCGGGTCGCTGAGAGACTGGATCAGCGCGGCATTCTTGAGGCGCTTTTCCCAGAGCTTGTCAAGCGCATCCTGGCTCCTTGCCCAAGATTCGTCTTCACGATTCAGTGCCAAACGCTCGTTGCTCTTATAATCGAAGTCAATGCCATTATCGAGACGGTCGATAAGCCAGTTCAGGCGCGCTTCGAGACGCGACTGGTAACGAGCATAGAGTTCGTATACGCGTTCCAGTTTTCCTTCGTCGAGCGCTTCATCGAAGGAGGTCTTGAGATCTTGAAAGTCCTTTACGTCATCGGCCAATAAGTAGGCGCGTTGTGGGTCGAGTACATCGAGATAGCGCTGAAACGCTCTCGACGACCACTCATCGTCCAGATTGATATCGGCGTAATGTCCATACCGCAGCGATTCAGCGACTTCCGCCGCCGCTTGCCGCTGTGCATCGGTGGGTGTCGGGGCATTGGCCAATGCCGGGGCACACACCACCAGCCACAGTGACAAGATCGCCGCGCGCCGAGCGGCTGCAAACAGGCTCATTAATCAAGCACTCCCGGTTTCATGTACACTCTTGTTCCCAAATTGCCGGTTCCTTGAGTTGAGTTTACTCAGACCGGACTGGCATTGTAGCAGTCTGTATCATCCGTCACAGACACTTCTCCGAGGAATGCCATGGCTCACGCCCCCACTCTTGATCGTTTGTTACATTTTCTCGAACGTTCCCCTACGCCTTGGCATGCCGTCGACAATATGGCCAGGCGACTCGAGCAAGCGGGATATCGGCGTCTCGAAGAAACCCAGGCATGGCAGTTGGTACCTGGTGATCGTTTTTACGTCACGCGCAATGATTCGTCGTTGATCGCGATGCAGGTGCCGGAAGAGGCCTTGGGCGGACTGCGCATGATCGGGGCGCATACCGATAGTCCCGGGCTGCGACTCAAGCCTCAGCCGGCGGTCTCTGGCAACGACTGGCTTCAACTGAGCGTAGAAGTCTATGGTGGTGCACTCTTGGCGCCCTGGTTCGACCGTGATCTGGGGCTGGCCGGACGTGTCCATGTACGGCGTGAGGATGGGCGACTGCAGGGCGTATTATTACACGTTGATCGCCCCGTGGCGATCATCCCCAGCCTGGCGATTCATCTCGACCGGGAGGCCAATAACGGACGTGCAATGAACGCCCAGACGCAGATGTTGCCGGTCATGCTGCAAGGGGGTGGCGAAGCTGATCTGGAGAGATGGCTCAAGCGTTGGTTGTATGAGCAGCATGGCCTGGAAAACGTTCAGCTGATGGATCATGAGCTCGCGCTTTACGATATGCAGCGGCCGTCGCGTGTAGGGATCGAAGGTGAGCTGATCGCCAGTGCGCGCCTCGACAACCTGCTGTCGTGTTTCATGGGGATAGAGGCGATGTTGTCCAGTGATGGTCGGCAAGGCGCGGTCTTCGTCGCCAATGACCACGAAGAAGTCGGCAGTGCCAGTACCAGCGGCGCCCAGGGCCCGTTTCTGGGAGACGTGTTGCGCCGCGTGCATGCCCAGTTGGGCGAAGGCGGCGAAGAAGGTTGGGTGCGTCTGATTCAAGGCTCGCGCATGATTTCCTGCGACAACGCCCACGCTCTGCACCCCAACTTCCCCGAGAAGCACGATGCCCAGCATGGCCCGACGATCAACGGCGGTCCGGTGATCAAGGTCAATGCCAATCAACGTTATGCCACCAACAGCGCCACGGCGGCCATGTTCCGGGATATCTGCCGCGCCGCCGGGGTGCCGGTCCAGACGTTCGTCACGCGCGCCGACATGGGATGTGGCAGTACCATCGGACCGATCACCGCCACCGAGCTGGGGGTGCCGACGTTGGATGTCGGCGTGCCGCAGTGGGGCATGCACTCGATTCGCGAAACCGCCGGCAGCCGCGACGCCGATTATTTGATTCGAGCGTTGACTTTGTACGTCAATCGCGACGAGTTGAGCTAGGCGCTTTGCAGACAACAAGGCCTAGCTCGATGCCTCCTGAAGCGCGAAAAAGCCCGCCGACACGAATGTGTCGGCGGGCTTTTTAGATCCTGGTGGCTACGCCCTGACTCGAACAGGGGACCCCATCATTATGAGTGATGTGCTCTAACCAACTGAGCTACGTAGCCGTTCAATGCGGGCGTATACTACGTGTAACTCCCTGATGTGTCAATTGTTCGCGACCAACAGGCCGACTGCCGTGGGGCGCGACTAGACATTGAACCGGAAATGCACGACATCGCCGTCGACGACGATGTAATCCTTGCCTTCCAGGCGCCATTTCCCTGCATCCTTGGCGCCTTGCTCGCCGCCCAGCGTTACGAAGTCGTCATAGCCGACCACCTCGGCGCGGATGAAACCCTTCTGGAAATCAGTATGAATCGCGCCGGCGGCTTCCGGAGCGGTGGCTCCAACTCGTGTGGTCCAGGCACGGACTTCCTTGACGCCGGCGGTGAAATACGTCTGCAGGCCGAGCAGGGCATAACCGGCACGGATGACACGGTCGAGGCCGGGTTCTTCCATGCCCATCTCCTCAAGGAAAGCGCTGCGTTCCTCTTCATCGAGTTCGGCGATCTCGGCTTCGATCTGGTTGCATACCGGTACCACCACAGCGCCTTCTTCGGCGGCGATCGCATGCACGGTATCGAGGTAGGGGTTGTTCTCGAAGCCGTCCTCGTTGACGTTGGCAATATACATGGTGGGCTTCAGGGTCAAGAGGCCGAAGCTCTTGAGTTGGCGCTGCTCGTCGTCATCGAGGCCGAAACTGCGAAGCGGCTGGCCTTCGGCTAGATGGGGCTGGATGCGGTCGAGGATCGCCTTGGTGGCGATGGCCTCCTTGTCACCGCCCTTGACCACGCGTGCCAGACGCTGGATGGCACGCTCTACGGTATCTAGGTCAGCCAGCGCGAGTTCGAGATTGATGGTCTCGATGTCAGCGCGAGGGTCGATCTGGTTGGCGACGTGTATGACGTTGTCGTTATCGAAGCAACGCACCACGTGGGCGATGGCCTGGGTCTCGCGGATATTGGCCAGAAACTGGTTGCCTAGCCCCTCGCCCTTCGAGGCGCCTGCGACAAGGCCGGCGATGTCCACGAATTCCATGGTCGTCGGAATTACTTTCTGGGGCTTGACGATGGTCGCAAGTTTATCCAGACGCGGATCCGGCATGGGGACGATACCGACGTTGGGCTCGATGGTGCAGAAAGGAAAGTTTTCGGCGTCGATTCCCGACTTGGTCAAGGCATTGAACAGTGTGGATTTGCCGACATTGGGAAGGCCGACGATGCCGCAATTGAAACCCATGGGATGTACCTGAATTGATGTGCCGGAGAGGCGGAAAATGTGTTCGCTATTCTAAGAGATGCTGCAACAGAAGGAAGAGGGAAGAACGGCGATACGCGACTCACAGAAACGGTTCCCATGTCGAGGCCCCGTCGTCTTTCCTCTTACTTCTTCTATCTTACTTCTTAAAGCTATGCAGGCGATTCATGGCGCTTGCCCAGTCGCCGGCGGCAACATCGGGGAGAGTGCGCAGACATTCATCGATCGCGGCATCGATGGCGGTGCGTTCCTCTTTGCTGGGGCGTCCGAGGACATAGTGAGTCACTTGCTTGGCTGAGCCCGGATGGCCAATGCCAACACGCAAGCGATGGAAGGATTTGTCGTTGCCCAAGGCGCTGACGATGTCACGTAAACCGTTGTGACCGCCATGGCCACCGCCGTGCTTGTAGCGTGCCGTGCCCGGTTCGATATCCAGTTCGTCGTGGGCGACGAGAAGTTCGTCGGGGGAGAGCTTGAAGAACTGGCAAAGCGCGGCGACAGCCTTGCCGCTGCGGTTCATGTAGGTGCTGGGCACCAATAAATGAAGGTCATGGCCGGCATAATGAATCTTGGCGTATTGGCCAAGGAACTTACGCTCGGCTCGCAGCGGGGTCAGGCTGTCGCGCGCCAGGGCTTCGACGGCCCAGGCGCCCGCATTGTGTCGCGTGGCATCATATTCGGAGCCTGGATTACCCAGGCCGATAATCGCTTTAACGTGACTCATGCGGGCCCCTCGAAAACCGATTACTCGGCCTTGTCGCCGTCTTCTGCAGCAGCGCCGTCGCCGCCTTCCTCTTCGTCTTCGTCACTTTCGGTGCCGGTATCGGCCCGCGTGACGCTGACCACGCCGAAGTCATGCTCCTCGCCATGATTCAGAGCGACCAGGGACACGCCTTCCGGCAGCGGCAGGTCCGACAGGTGCAGGGTCTCGCCCAGTCCCAGCGACGCCACGTCGACTTCCAGATACTCGGGGAGCTTGCCGGGCAGGCAGCTGATTTCGACATCGTTAGCCAGCACGTGCAGCACGCCGCCATCTTCCTTGACGCCTTTGCACGCCTCTTCACCGTTGATGTGCAGCGGCACGTTCATGGTGATTTCGTGCGTGGCATCGACACGCATGAAGTCGGCATGTGTGACCAGCGCCTTGTACGGGTGGCGCTGGATGTCACGGATGATGACCTGCTCCGGCTTACCTCCGAGATCGATGTTGATCACGGAAGAGAAGAAGGCTTCATCCTCGATGGCCTTGTAGAAAGCCGACTTTTCGAGGGTGATGGGTTGCGGCGCCTTGTCGCCACCGTAGATGATGGCGGCAACTTGCTTGTTCTCACGACGCAGGCGGCGGCTCGCACCTTTCCCCAGGTCGTGACGAACCTCGGCGGATAGAGTGAATTGGGACATTGCTTGTCACCTCATAGGTTATGTAAGGAAAGCGGCATCGCCCGCGACCAGGCGATGCCGATTCCGTGAGGGCCTCGCGGCCCGCGTATCCGTGCGCGTTCCTAGTGGCGTAGCGCCTCAGTGGAACATGGCACTGACGGATTCTTCGTTGCTGACGCGGCGAATGGCTTCCGCGATCAAGCCGGCCACCGACAGCTGGCGAATTCTGCCGCTGCGTGATGCCGGTTCGGAAAGCGGAATGGTATCGGCCACGACGAGTTCGTCAAGTACCGAGCCGACGATATTGTCGACGGCCGGCCCTGACAGAATGGGGTGCGTGGCGTAGGCAACCACGCGACGGGCACCATGGCCCTTGAGCGCTTCGGCCGCCTTGCATAGGGTGCCGGCGGTATCGACCATGTCATCGACTACCACGCAGGTACGATCCTGAATCTCGCCGATGATATGCATGACCTGGGCCTGGTTAGCCTGTGGCCGACGCTTGTCGATGATCGCTAGATCGGCATTGAGCTGCTTAGCGATGGCGCGGGCACGCACGACGCCGCCGACATCCGGGGAAACAACAACGAGGTCGTCGTAGTTCTGGCGTTCGATATCATCGAGCAGGATCGGCGAGCCGTAGACGTTATCGACTGGGACGTCGAAAAAGCCCTGAATCTGATCGGCATGCAGGTCCATGGTCATGACGCGGTCGACGCCGGCCTTGACCATCATGTCGGCGACCAGCTTGGCCGAGATCGGTACGCGTGCAGAGCGCACGCGGCGGTCCTGGCGGGCATATCCGAAGTACGGTACGACGGCGGTGATTCGCGTAGCGGAAGCACGACGCAGTGCATCCACCATGAGAATCAACTCCATCAGGTTGTCGTTGGTCGGTGCGCAGGTGGACTGCAAGACGAAGACGTCCTTGCCGCGAACGTTTTCATTGATCTCGACCGCGATTTCACCATCGCTGAATTGACCGACGGTTGCATGGCCCAGCCGGTTGTCGAGGCTTTCGGCCACCTTGCGGGCGAGTTCGGGATTGGCATTTCCCGCGAACACCATCAATTTAGACACGCGCAGCCACCTTTGGAGTCTTTAGGGATCTCGGAGTGGGGATTCGTCGGGCGCTCTGAGAAATTGGCTGGGGTACCAGGATTCGAACCTGGGAATGTCGGTACCAGAAACCGGTGCCTTACCACTTGGCTATACCCCAGCAACACATCGGCTCGTCGTTTCGTGTGTCGTATTGCCCACATAGAATACGATGCCGATATCAGGCGTCCCCGTATTAGCTCATCAGTGACATTTCATTATGAATGCCGAGAGCGTCGTGGAGGGGGGAAGTGTTGCAGCCGCGTGCCTTGAATGCATGCCAATGGCTATCAACACGGCGCAAAATCCTATCGGCTTGCTGCTCACTCGTCAAGGGACAGAATAGACAGCTGCCCGTCCCCGTCAGCATGGCTGGGCCGAAAGCCGATAACCAGTCGAGCGCTTGCGCGACTTTTGGCGACAAGCATTTTACCGCCGTTTCGCAGTCATTGCGCCAGACGCGTCCCTGTTCGGCTTCCCCTCGCAGTGCGCGCGCCATACTAATGGGCGGGGTGTTGCGTGTCAATTCGGGGTGACTGAACACGGCAGGCGTTGATATTTCTTCTCCCGGGTGAAGGACCACGAACCACGGGGTTTCGAGCGTCACAGGCGTCAGGCGTTCGCCAATGCCTTCTGCCCAGGCACTCCGACCGTATACGAAGACCGGCACATCGGCGCCCAGTGAGAGACCCAGCTCGGCCAGGCGGGGAAGTCCCAGCGAGAGTGACCAGAGACGGTCAAGTGCGAGCAGGGTGGTAGCCGCATCCGAGCTTCCGCCACCCAAGCCGCCGCCCAGGGGGAGGCGTTTTTCGAGGTGGATGTCCGCGCCCAGTGATGTGCCGCTTTCAAGCTGCAGCAGGCGTGCGGCACGCACGATGAGATTGGCCTCGTGATCGACGCCAGGCATCGTGGGCTGCAGTTGGATGGCCCCGTCCTCGCGTGGCGCGAAGTGCAGCGTATCGCCGCGGTCGAGGATCTGGAACAGCGTCTGCAGTTCGTGATAACCGTCGGCGCGGCGGCCGACGATATGTAGCATGCGGTTGAGCTTGGCGGGCGCGGGCAGGCTGAGTCGTACCTTCATGAGTCGGTCATGGGGTCCCATTGAGTGATCACGAGCGTTGCGCGTAGGTCGCCGTAGGTCATGACCAGCCGACGGGGTAGCCACAGATCGTCGGCGCGTGTCCAGTCACGGTACTCGATCGTCCAGCCGAATTGCTGCAGGCGCTGGGGGAAGCCCAGGTCGTCATGCTTGAGTCGTTTGCTGGCCTCAGGGGCGGGTAAGCCACGTACCCAGTAATCGAGTGCCGAAATGGGCAGCGACCAACCGAGCTGTTGTTCCATCAAGGCTTCCGGGGTCTGCGCCTCGAAGTGTCCTTCGCTGCTGTTCAAAGTCACTTTCTCGGGACCCCCTCTCATCAGGGTGCGCCCGGCGCCGAAGGGGCCGCTGATCAAGATGCGGTAGGTGTCGGGACGCTGCTGCCAGTCGATATTGGCGCTTTCGGAACCTTCATTGGTACGCAGCCCGACCTTGCCGGCAAGGCTCCATGATTCTAGTGCCCGCAGACGTTCGACTTGAGTGCTCCAAGCGTCACGTTCACGGGCTTGGTTGGGGCCGGGGGCCTGGCTGGCACACCCTGCCAGCAGGACGATGAGCAGTAAGCCGAGCCAAGCGCGAGACGGGGCGTAACCCTGGTGAAGGCGGAATGAGAGTTGGTGGATCATGAGTTGGCTTCCGTGTCGTGGGTCGCGTCAGTATCGACATTGCCGTCTGTTGCACCATCGGTCGGTACGAGCTCGGGGTGTCGACGCAACAAGTCATCGATGAGCGGGTGCGGCGAAAATCGCTGTAGCGCGTCTTTCACCAGGGCGCGCGCCTGGGCGTCGTGCCCGGCAGCGGCGAGCACTTCGGCGAGGTGGGCGGCGATTTCCTGGTCAGGCTGGCCGCGATAGGCCTCGCGTAAATAAGGTAGCGCTTCCTGTGCGCGGCCGAGATGAAAATAGACCCAGCCGAGGCTGTCGAGGATGGCGGGACTATCGGGCTCGAGGCGATGGGCCTTTTCGATCAGCGGCAAGGCCTCCCGGTGACGCCCCAAGTCGTTGCTCAGCGTATAGCCGAGGGCATTGAGCGCTTCGGCATTATCGGGCTCGCGCTCGATGATCGCGCGCAGATCGGCTTCCATGGTGTCAAGGTTGCCCTGCTGATAGGCACGCATGGCGTGCTGGAAACGTAGTTGGGTGGCGTTGGGCGTCTTGGCGATGGCCTTGTCGAGTACCTTGTTGGCGCGCTCGTGCTTGCCTTGGGCGTCGAGGAGATCGACCTCGAGGCGCAGCAGCGCAACGCGCTGATCGGGATGGCGGAGCCGCTCGATGCGCAAGAACGCACTGGCGTCTTGAGCACGGTCCGCTCGAATCAGCATCTTGGCGGCCTGCGCCCGTGCCTCGATGAAACCGTCGCCACTAGGGACCTGGCGATAATAAAGCAGGGCGTTGTCGATGTCGCCGGCCTGCTCGGCGATGCTGCCCAGCATCAAATAGGCGGCCGTCGGTGTGTTGTCGTGGTCGAGCAGGGGAAGCAGGATGCGCCGGGCGCCCTCGGGATGCGCAGCTTCGAGGTACATCTGGGCGAGTGCCAGGCGTAGCGATGCCGTGTCGTCATAGCGTGAGAGCAAGCGTTCGACGTTCTCGTCGGCGGCCTCGATGTCGCCCTTGGCGAGATGTACCTGCGTCTGGGTCAAGCGCAGGCGGCTATCGTTGGGGAATCGCTCGAGCCCTTGGCGGACGTAGCGTCGGGCATCGTCCATGGCCTTGTTGTGCAGGGCGATCGTGCTGCGGGTCAGCCACACCTCGGCGGGCGCTTCTGGTGCTTCGGCGAGGCGCGCGAGTCGAGCATCGGCAGCTGCGGTGTCGCCGTTCGCCGCTTCGAGCTGGGCGGTCGCCAACTGGGCATCGAGGTGTCCGGGATGGCGTTCGACGAACGCATGCAGGCGCTTCAATAGCGGCGTGATGTCGGCATCGTGTGCGATCGCGAGCTCGGCGAGGGCGGCGAGCTCCGCCTCGGGCTCCTGGTCGGCAACGTTCAAGCGTTGCGTCAGGGCGGTTTCCCAGTCACCACGCTGCACTGCGAGGCTGGCGAGGACATGTCGCGGCGTAGTGGCGTCTTCGTCGAGCTGTTGCCAGCGCAGTGCGGTGCGCTCGAGCAGAGCGCTGTCGTCGGCGTAGCGTGCCGCCAGGGTGGCGCGCTCGGCCAGGGTGGGTGAGGCGTAGCGCTGGTTGACATCGAGATATCCTTTGGCGGCACGGCGGTAATCGCCACGCTGGCCCGCGAACTCGGCAAGCAGCAACGACGAGAGCCCTTCGGCATCGAAGCCGCTGGTGATCGGCGGCGCGTTTTCCATGGGGTCGTCGAGCGGGATGGCGTGGGGCGATGTCGGAGCGTTTTGGCAGCCCGTCAGCAGCAACGCCAGGACGGAGGCCAGGGTCAAGCGTGTGCGCATGCCATCCTCGAGTTTGCGTTTGAAAGTATCAGCATACCGGCTCGGTCAGGCCGGGCAAAGCGTCATGCGCGGGAAACCTTGCGCCACGCGGCAACTTGCCGCCCCATGCCCAAATGTCTCAGTCCTATGCTAGGATATCGATCCTGCAGCGCATTGTGCGGGGCTGGTATTCCGGCTTCGTGGACCCCACATTGTGCGCCGCGCCCGAACGCAAAGGCCGGACGCTGCCGATAGACCGATGTGATGACCGTGATTTCATGACGCTTCTCGCCCTGGGGATCAACCACAAGACAGCGACCATCGAGGTTCGCGAGCAGGTCGCCTTTACGCCGGCCGAGCTGGCGGGCGCGTTGGCCGAACTCAAATCGCTGCCCGGCGTCAACGAAGCGGCGGTGCTGTCGACCTGTAATCGTACCGAACTCTACTGTGTGACCGACGCTCAGGGAGAGCGCTCGGTGCTCGACTGGCTGGGGCGCTTCCACGGGCTGCCGCCCGAGACCCTGATGCAAAGTGCCTACCACTACCTGGATGGCGAGGCCGCTCGTCATTTGATGCGCGTGGCGGCGGGGCTCGACTCGATGGTGCTGGGCGAGCCGCAAATCTTGGGGCAGCTCAAGGAGGCGTACCAGCTGGCGCGGGACAATGCTGGCCTGGGGGGGGAGCTGGAGCGGCTTTTCCAGCACACCTTCTCCGTGACCAAGCAGGTGCGCAGCGAAACCGGTATCGGCGAGAATCCGGTCTCGGTAGCCTATGCCGCCGTCAGTCTAGCCAGTCATATCTTCGACGATTTCGGGCGCGCCCGCGCGCTTTTGATCGGAGCGGGTGAAACCATCGAACTGGTCGCGCGCCACCTGCGTGAAGCGGGCATTCGCGGGCTGACCGTCGCCAACCGTACCCGCGAGCGTGCCGAGACTCTGGCCAACGCCTTCGATGCCGAGGCGATCTCGCTAGGGGAAATCCCCCAGGTGCTGCCGCATGCGGATATCATCATCTCGTCCACGGCGAGCCCGCTACCGATCCTCGGCAAGGGCATGGTCGAAAGCGCCCTGAAGAAACGTCGTCACCGCCCCATGTTTATGGTCGATATCGCCGTGCCGCGCGATATCGAGTCCCAGGTCGGCGAGCTGGACGACGTTTTTCTATATAGCGTCGATGACTTGCAGGAAGTGATTGAGGAAAACCGTAAGCAGCGGGCCGTTGCCGCTGCCCAGGCCGAATCCCTCATCGAGCATGGTATCCAGCATTGGCAGCATGAACGGCGTGTGCGTGGCGCCGGCGATTTGATACGTCGCTATCGCGAGCAAGGCGAGGCGTTGCGAGAAGAGGCCGAGCGCCAGGCGCTGGCGCAACTTGCCCGTGGTGAGGACCCTGAAAAAGTCCTGCAGCGGCTGTCACGTCAACTGACCAATAAATTGCTGCACGGCCCCACGTTGCGCTTGCGCGAAGCGTCGGGTGAGGCGCGGCACGATATTCTCCAGGCGGCCGATACCTTGTTGATCGACCCGGCCGCGTCGACACAGGACCCTGCATGAAAGCGACTCTGCGCACACGTCTCGATGGTTTCCAGGAACGCTTCGAAGAACTCGCCGCCTTGCTGGCCGAGCCCGACGTGATCGCCGATCAGTCGCGCTTTCGCGATTACTCGCGTGAATATGCCGAACTCGAGCCGTTGATTGAGACCTGGCGGGTCTACCGGCGTACCGAGGGCGATATCGAGGCGGCTGAGCAGATGCGCGAAGATAGCGACCCCGAGATGCGTGAGTTGGCGGAAGAAGAGCTGCGTCTGGCGCAGGCGCGACTCGAAGAGCTGGATGCGGACGTCAAGCAACTCCTGGTGCCCAAGGATCCGGATGACGGCAGCAACGTGTTTCTCGAGATCCGCGCCGGGACCGGCGGTGACGAGGCAGCGTTGTTCGCCGGCGATTTATTCCGCATGTATTCGCGTTACGCCGAACACCAGGGCTGGCGAATCGAGGTGATCAACGTCAGTCACGGGGAGCAAGGTGGCTACAAGGAAATGATCGCTCGGGTGCGTGGCGATAACGTCTATGCGCGGCTCAAGTTCGAGTCCGGCGCGCATCGCGTGCAGCGGGTGCCGGCGACGGAATCCCAGGGGCGTATTCATACCTCGGCGTGTACCGTGGCGGTCATGCCCGAGGCGTCCGACGTTGGTGATGTGGAGATCAACAGCAACGATCTGCGCGTGGATACATTCCGCTCCAGTGGCGCTGGTGGGCAACACGTCAATACCACGGACTCGGCGATTCGCATCACGCACCTGCCGACCGGTGTGGTGGTGGAGTGTCAAGAAGAACGTAGCCAGCACAAGAATCGCGCCAAGGCGATGGCGTTTCTGGCGGCACGCCTCAAGCAGTCCGCCGTGGACGCGCAGCGCCAGGAGCAGGCCGACACGCGCCGCTCGCTGGTCGGCTCGGGCGATCGCAGCGAGCGTATCCGCACCTACAACTTTCCCCAAGGGCGCATCACCGATCATCGCATCAACTTGACCCTCTATAAGCTGGGTGACGTGATGGCGGGCGAGCTCGATGAAGTGATCAATCCCCTGATTCATGAGTACCAGGCCGAGCAGCTCTCGGCGCTGCAGACGGTTTGATGACCTACGATACCTTGCTGACGCGCGCAGCGCGGCGGTTGCAGGCGGCGGGCAGTGCCTCGTCGCGCCTGGATGCCGAGGTGCTGATGATGCACGCTGCCTCGGTGACGCGTGCTTGGCTCTATACTTGGGGGGATCGCGAACTCGCAGGCGTGCCCCGGGCGCGTTTCGAGGCGTTGGTGGCTGCGCGGTCGCTGGGCCATCCCGTGGCGTATCTCATCGGCGAACGCGAGTTCTGGGGACTACGTCTGCGCGTCGATGAGTCGACTCTGATCCCGCGGCCCGATACCGAGTGCCTGGTCGAGGCGTTGTTGGCAAAGATGTCGCATGGGGCAGGTAAAGCGCTCGATATGGGGACGGGAACGGGTGCCATTGCCCTGGCGCTTGCCGCCGAGCGGCCGACATGGCATGTCACCGGCGTCGACCGGGAAGTGGCTGCCGTGACCGTGGCCGAAGATAACGCCCGGCGTCTAGGGATCGCCAACACCACTTTCCTCGTCAGCGACTGGTTTGCCGCGCTGGAGGGAGCGATTTTCGATGTAATTGCTGCCAATCCGCCTTATATCGCCGCGGACGATCCACATCTCGGGCAGGGCGATGTGCGTTTCGAGCCACGTTCGGCGCTGGTAGCGAACGATGCCGGGCTGGCCGATTTGCGTCATCTGGTGGCGGCGGCGCGTGGGCATCTCGTGGCGGGAGGCTGGCTAGTCCTAGAGCATGGCTGGGAGCAGGCCTCTCGCGTTCGTGATTTGCTGACGCGGGCTGGATATGAGGCCGTCGTCAGCGAAACCGATCTTGGCGCACGTGAACGTCTCACGCTTGGGCGTGCGCCAGTCATGCGGGATGGCCAACATCGACCGCCATGAACAACACCTCGGCTGCCTGGAGGCGCGGGCGGTGGTTGTGGTAGTAATACCCTCTCGCATCGATGACTCCGTCCCTGGGTGAGCGTCACTTGTCATAGGACCCGATTGCGTTTTCTGTCATTCATCGTCTCGGAACAACAATATAATGAAAGCCAAGACCCGTTCGTTGGATCGTATCGATCTCAATATCTTGCGTTGCCTGCAGAACAACGCGCGCATTTCCTATGTCGATCTGGCATCTCAGGTCGGCTTGTCCACCACGCCTTGTCTGGAGCGCGTCAAGCGTCTGGAAAAGGCTGGGATCATTCGCGGTTACAAGGCACTGCTCGACCCCAAGGCGCTCAAGGCCAACCTGCTGGTATTCGTCGAGATCAGCCTGGAGACGCAGTCGCCGGCGGTGTTCGACGAATTTCGCCGAGCCGTGGCCAAGCTACCGCAGATTCAGGAATGTCATCTGGTATCGGGACAGTTCGATTACATCCTCAAGTGCCGGATTCCGGAGATGTCGGCCTATCGTCAACTGCTCGGCGACGTCGTGCTGACATTACCCGGCGTCAAGGAATCCAAGAGCTACGTGGTAATGGAGGAGGTCAAGGAGGATGTCTCGTTGCATGTGCCTGACACCGAGCAGCTCGACACCTGATGGGCGCATGCCGAGAGGCACTCTTCACTCGGGAGGCGATGGACGCAAATGAAGGAAATGGACGATACCGCGCTACTGCGCTATAGCCGCCAGATCATGCTCGAGCAGCTCGATGTCGACGGCCAGCAGCGCCTGCTGGATGGTCATGCGCTGATCATCGGTGCCGGTGGGCTGGGCTCGCCGGCGGCACTGTACCTGGCCGCTGCGGGGGTAGGACGATTGTCGATCGCCGATGACGATGTCGTCGAGCTTTCCAATCTGCAGCGCCAGATCGCGCATGGCGAGAACGATTTGGGACATGCCAAGGCGGAATCGGCGGCAGCGGCGGCGCGGCGCCTCAATACCGGCTGCGAGGTAGAGGTCATCGCCTCGCGTCTCGAGGGAGATGCACTCGCGCGTGCGGTAACGGCGGCGGATGTCGTGCTTGACTGCACGGACCGCTTTTCCAGTCGCTATGCCATCAATCGTGCCTGCGTTGCGGCACAGACACCACTGGTCTCGGGTGCGGCGATTCGCTTCTCGGGACAACTGGCGGTCTTCGATACGCGTGATGCCAATTCGCCCTGTTACGCCTGCGTGTATGGCGAGGATGGCGACGACGATGCGCTACGCTGCGCCGAAAACGGGGTGGTCGCGCCACTGGTGGGCGTCATCGGTACGTTTCAGGCGCTCGAAGCACTCAAGTTGCTCGCCGGTGTTGGGAGAGCGCATCGCGGGCTGGCGACTTTCGACGCACTGAGCGGCGAATGGCGCCGATTCAAGGTCGGGCGCGATCCGGGTTGTCCCGTTTGCGGTGCCTCGGTGCAGGTGTCGTCAGCTCTGACTTGAGTCTTGACAATGCGTATGTCGTCGGCGAATGGCAACGGGTGGGGATAAATGCGCAGGCAATGTGAAAACGCTGTTCGTTAATGCCCGCTGAGCTCTCGCTCATCCTATACTTCGGGTAACATTCATTACGTCTTAGTCACACATCGCTTACCGAGTAGACGCGATAGCCATGGTTCGATGCACCAAGCCACTGACAGGAGGTCGGCGGGGTGTCTCGAGTGTCGCGTGTAAACAAGGAGGCGAGAAATGAATAAATCCATCATCATTGGCGGGGCAATTGCGATAATGGGCGTTGCGGGAGGCGTCGCGATCGGGGCTTATCAAGGCAGTGACAACGATCCCAAGTACGCCGATATCGTCAATGTCGAACCTATCGTCGAAACACGGCAAGTGCCACGTGAGGTCTGCCGCGATGTGACTGTTACCAAGCGCCGGCCCGTTGAGGATGAAAACCAGTTGGTGGGATCGGCTATCGGCGGGCTGGTGGGCGGCGTGGTCGGCAACCAAATCGGGGGTGGTAGCGGCAAGACGTTGGCGACCGTGGCCGGTGCACTTGGCGGTGGCTACGCCGGAAACAAGGTGCAGGAACGCTTGCAAAATGGTGACACCTACACGACCACACAGCAGCGATGCGAGACCGTGACCGATACGCAAAAAGAAACCGTGGGCTTTAAGGTTCAGTACCGGACGAATGGCCAGGTGCATGAAGCCAAGCTTGACGAAAGGCCCGACGGTGAGCGTGTCTTGATGCGCGATGGCAAGCCGCACTGGGGAGAAGTGTCAGCGTCATGAGGCGCCGATGCTAGTCGCGGTATGTAATGCGCCATGATAAGCGCCCGGCTTGATGCCAAGCCGGGCGCTGTCGTGCGGAGCGTGAGAAGCCGTTAGAACGTGTTTCTTCAGAGTTCGAAGGTGGGCAGCTTGCGCGCTACCTTGATCTTCTCGAGCTTGGCTACCTTGGGCAGACCGTTTTCGAACGGTGGGAAATCTTCGCCCTGGATCAACGGTGAAAGATAACGCCGGCCCGCCTCCGTAATGCCAAACCCGTCCTCGCGAATGTACTCGCGGGGCATGAACTTTTCCTTGTTGGCGACTTCCGCCAGCGGCGCCGCCTCGATCCGCCATTCGTAAGGCGTTTCGCTGACGCGCTTGATGGTCGGCATCATGGCGTTCTTGCCGTCCAAGGCTAGCTCGACGGCCTTTTGGCCCACGGCATAAGCTTGCTCGACATCGGTCTTGGAGGCCAAGTGGCGAGCTGCGCGCTGCAGGTAGTCGGCGACCGCCCAGTGATACTTGTAGCCCAGGTCTTGCTTGACCATCCCCGCGAGCGTCGGCGCCACGCCGCCCAGTTGGCGATGGCCGAAGGCGTCGGTATTGCCGGCGTCGGCGAGGAAGGTGCCATCCTCGTAGCGGGCGCCCTCGGAGACGACGATGACGCAGTACCCGTATTTCTTGACGGCCTCATCGACGCGTTGCATGACCTGCGCGCGCTGAAAGGGCAGCTCGGGGAAGATGACCAGGTGGGGCGGCTCGCCTTCACCATTGCCTGCCAACGCGCCGGCCGCAGCGATCCAGCCGGCATGGCGCCCCATGACCTCGAGTACGAAGACCTTGGTGGAGGTGGCGCACATCGAGGCGATGTCCAGCGAGGTTTCAAGGGTCGAGGTGGCGATGTATTTGGCCACGCTGCCGAAGCCCGGCGAGTTGTCGGTGATTGGCAGGTCGTTATCGACGGTCTTGGGCACGTGAATCGCGGTCAATGGGTAGCCCATCTTCTCGGAGAGCTGCGAGACCTTGAGGCAGGTGTCGGCGCTGTCGCCGCCGCCGTTGTAGAAGAAGTAGCGGATGTCATGCGCCTTGAAGACTTCGATGAGACGCTCGTATTGCGTGCGGTGGGTCTCGATGTCCTTGAGCTTGTAGCGGCAGGAGCCGAACGCGCCGCCCGGCGTGTGGCGCAGCGCAGCGATGGCGTCGTCGCTTTCCTGGGAGACATCGATCAAATCCTCGGTCAAGGCACCGATGATGCCGTTATGGCCGGCGTAGACCTTGCCGATACGGTCCGAGTGACGACGGCAGGTTTCGATGACGCCGCAGGCGCTGGCGTTGATGACGGCGGTGACGCCACCGGATTGGGCGTAAAAGGCATTGTGCTGGGCCATGGGGCTTCTCGTGCTCCTGAGTCTGGGCGCATGAATGGGCGAATGATAGCGGACATCGGCCTGTGATGCCTATGCCAAGGCGTTCGGCTGGTGGGTCGCGCGGCGCCATGCTAGTCTCGCGGCATCATGGCAGGAGGCTTAGATGCACGTCCATATTTTAGGGGTTTGCGGTACGTTCATGGGCAGTCTGGCGCGCTTGGCCAAGGCCCTTGGTCATCATGTCAGCGGCTCGGATGCCAATGTATATCCACCGATGAGCACGCAGCTCGAGGAAGCGGGGATCGCGCTCTGTGAAGGCTATGCTGCCGACAACTTGGTGCCGCGCCCCGATGTGGTGATCATCGGTAATGCACTGTCGCGCGGTAATCCCGAGGTAGAGGCGGTGCTGGACGCCAAATTGCCCTATGTGTCGGGGCCGCAATGGCTGGCCGAGCACGTCTTGCCTGGGCGGCAAGTGGTGGCGGTGGCGGGCACCCATGGCAAGACCACGACTGCCAGTTTGTTGACGTGGATCATGGAAGCGACCGGCCACGCGCCGGGCTTCTTGATTGGCGGCGTGCCCCGCAACCTGGGCGTGTCTTCACGGCTGGGGGAGGCGGGAGCGCCTTTCGTTGTCGAGGCCGATGAGTACGACACGGCGTTCTTCGACAAGCGCTCCAAGTTCGTCCACTACCGCCCGGATATCGCGGTGCTGGGCAATCTCGAGTTCGATCACGCGGATATCTTTCCCGACCTGGCGGCCATCGAGCGTCAGTTTCATCATCTGGTGCGCACCGTGCCCGGTAATGGGCAGTTGGTCGTGGCGGCTGGGGAACCGGCGCTCGATCGTGTGCTGGCGCAAGGCTGCTGGAGCCCCGTCGTGCGCTTCGGTGATACCGACAGCGCGCACTGGCAGTGGCGATTGGAGAGCGTCGATGGCAGGTGCTTCGAGGTACGCCACGGCGAGTGTGCCGCGCGTGTCGACTGGTCGCTGAGCGGGCGTCATAACGTTGCCAACGCGGTGGCGGCTCTGGCAGCGGCAGCGGCCTGCGGTGTAGCGCTGGAAGAGGGCGCAGCGGCGTTATCGCGTTTCGAATCGCCCCGGCGGCGTCAGGAAGTGCGCGGTGAGGTTGGTGGTATTCAGGTGATCGATGACTTCGCCCACCACCCCACGGCCATCGCCGCCACGCTCGAAGGTTTGGGGGCAGGAACGCACACGGGGCGTTTGCTGGCGGTGATCGAGCCACGCTCCAATACCATGCGTCTAGGGGCCATGCGCGAACGTTTGCCGGCGAGTGTCGCGGCGGCGGATCGTGTCTGGTGGTACCAGCCGCCGACGCTGTCATGGTCGCTGGACACGTTGGTCGACGCTTGCCCGGTACCTGCGGTGGTCTGCCAGGATATCGAGGCGCTGGTGGCTGCGGTGATCGCCGATGCCATGCCGGGGGACCGGATCGTGGTGATGTCGAACGGTGCTTTCGAGGGCATCCACGAGAAATTGCTTGCGGCCCTGGAGGTTCGGCATGGCGGATGAGGTGGCATTCGAGAAACCCGTGACGGTGGCGTTGACGGGTGCTTCCGGCGCGCAATACGGATTGCGACTCATCGATTGCCTGGTGGCGGCTCGCCATCAGGTCCTGGTGCTGATCTCCAAGGCGGCGCAGATGGTGATCGCCACCGAGACCGATGTGAGCTTGCCGTCGAATCCCGAACGTCTGAGCGAGGCGTTGACAGAGCGAAGCGGCGCCGCACCGGGCCAGATTCGCTGCTTCGGCCGTGAGGACTGGATGGCACCCGTGGCCTCGGGGTCCGGCGCGCCGAGCGCCATGGTGATCTGCCCCTGTTCGACCGGCACCCTGTCAGCGGTCGCCACGGGCGCGAGCAACAACCTGATCGAGCGTGCCGCAGACGTGGCACTCAAGGAGCGTCGCCAGCTCATTCTCGTGCCTCGCGAGACGCCGTTTTCGGCAATCCATCTCGAGCACATGCTGACGCTGACCCGCATGGGCGCGGTGATACTCCCCGCAGCACCGGGGTTCTATCACCGTCCGCAGACACTCGATGACATGATCGACTTCATCGTGGCGCGGATTCTCAATCAGTTGGGCATCGCTCACACGCTTATGCCGCGCTGGGGGGAGTCGACATGATCAACCTGTCGGTACTGTCGGTGTTCGTGCCGACATTTTTCATGGTCTCGTTGACGCCGGGCATGTGCATGACGCTTTCCATGACGCTGGGCATGACGATAGGCGTGCGCCGTGCCATGTGGATGATGCTCGGCGAATTAGTGGGTGTCGGCCTGGTGGCGGTCTCGGCGGTGGTCGGCGTGGCGACGCTAATGCTGCGTTATCCCGAGATATTCGCGGCCTTCAAGTGGCTCGGAGGCGCTTACCTGATCTATCTCGGCGTGATGATGTGGCGCTCCAAGGGGCGCATGGCGATTCCCGACGCCAGCGATGCCACGCCCAGCGTGACGCCGCTGCAATTGATGGTTCAGGGCTTCGTCACGGCGGTCGCCAACCCCAAGGGCTGGGCGTTCTTCATCGCACTGCTGCCGCCCTTCCTGGACGCTGGCCGGCCGATGGCACCGCAACTGGTCGTGCTGGTGGGGGTCATTCTCACCCTGGAACTGACCTGCTTGTTGATCTATGCCGGTGGCGGCCGCACCGCCAGCCGCTTCCTGCGTCGCGACGGCAATGTGCGCTTGCTGAATCGGGTGGCGGGGAGCCTGATGATGGGCGTCGGCGTGTGGCTGGCGATCGGCTGAGTCGGGTATCGATAAGCGGCACTTAGATATGGGGGAGCCATATGATGCGCGTGGTCAGTAGCGCCAGAGAGGCTATTGTAAGCCATCTCCACGGGCAGGGGGTCAGAGGCCTATGCTCGAAGCGTTGATAACTGAGCCGTGTTATAGCGCATACGACCAATCCGAGTAGAGCACCGCCGATCAGGTCGCTGGCCCAATGTACGCCCAGTACAAGGCGTGATAGGGCCATCGGTAGGCATATCAGCGTCGCTCCCCAGTAAACCCACATCCGCCGTTTCGCGGGCAGTGCCTCGGCGGTGAACGCCGCTGCGAGGCCAATTAGCACGATACTCGTCGAAGTGTGGGCGCTGGGGTAAGAAAATGAGCCCGTGAGATAGTCCGGGGTGTCGGGACGAATGCGACCGGCAAGATGCTTGAAGATCAGGTTGGCAAACCCGACCCCCACCAGTGCGCTACTGATATGCAGGAAGGCCGCGATACGCCGCGAAAATAACAGCCACGCCAGCCATGGCAGGGTTAGCGCGATGATGCCCAGCATATCGCCGATCAGCGCCATGATATTGCTGGCATTCTGCAACCAGCTGTTTGTCAGAGAGGCCAGCAATGTCCGGATTTGTCGGTCCATCGGCAAGGAAGGATTGCCATGCTCGAGCACCCAGAGCGTCCACCCGCACAGGGCGACCAGGCTGCCGACGAGAAGGGCGAGAGAGGCCAGGGGTATTTCGTTGCGTGGGTGGGCGCCGCTCAAAGCGAGCCATAGGCGTCGGCGACGTGGTGTTTCACGGGACAATCGGGCCAGGCGCATGTAAACCCAGCCACCGCGCCCGAGTTGATGGCGCAACCAGGAAAATCCCACTCCCAGGATAATCAGCATGAGCCCTAGCGTGATGAGCCACCGTTCACTGCTCGAGGGCAGGGCGAGCAACTTGTCCCAGGAATGGCCGAGTAGATAGCCGGGCAGCAGGTAGACCGGGGCCCATAGCAGGGCAGAGGCGATATTGACGGCGGCAAAGCGCCATGCCGGCATGTTCAGCATGCCAGCTACCATCGGGACGATGGGACGTACCGGCCCCACGAAACGGCCGATAAGGATGGAAAAGTCCCCATAGCGCTTGAAGAACATGATACCCCGCGCCAACCATTCGGGATGTCGCGTAAATGGCCATAGCCGATGCACGCGTTCGCGTTGACGATGACCCAGCCAGAAGCTCAGCCCATCGCCGATGACCGCGCCCACGAAGGCCGCCGCCAGCAATAAAGGCAGGGACAGGTGCTGGTGGCCGGCCAGTGATGCGGTGGCAGTGAGCAAGACAACGCCCGGCACCAAAAGGCCGATCACGGCGAGCGACTCGCAGAGTGCGACGAGCAAGACAATCAATAACAGCAATGTCGGGGATGGCGCGAGTTGGTAGAGCCACTCGGTCACGTTCAAGTATCCGGTTCCTGCAAGTTGAATCCGCGCCTGATTAGTCGTTGCTCGAAGCGTTCGGCGCCCTCGTCATCCGTCAGACGGCAGATGCGGATCTGGGCTTCGATAACGCCGATCTCGGGAAGCGGGGTTTCCCCGAGCGCATGCGTCAAGCGCTCGCGGACGATCAAGGCGCCAGCGTCCCCCGCGTCGGCAAGCAGCAGCCAAAAGACGCTATGGCGATGCCGACCCAGGGCATCACCACGGCGAGAGTTGCGTTGTACCACCTGACAGAAGTTCGTCAAGAGCGTGTCTTGTGCCGTTTGGCCGAACTGCTCGTTGGCCATGTCGAGCTGGGGTAGATGAATGACCAGCGCACTTAGCGATTGGTTCAACGCGCGGGCGCGAGCGACCTCGGCGATAAGTCGTCCGCTGAGGGCATCGCGCGATAGCATGCCGCTTTGCGTATCGAGCTGGTCGGTGTTCTTGAGCAGACGGGCCTGTTGCATGTACCACCCTAGAGGCAGTATCGAGATGATGACTAGCGTGAAGTACTGCAGACCGCCGGCTGGCATCGATAGCACAGGGTTGATCAGGAACAGCCACATGGGGGCGAGCAATACGTTGAGGAGTAGCGCAGCACCAGGCGGTAATAGCAGCGTAGCGAGTATCGGTGGGACCCCCATCCAAAGCGCGCTGGACGCCTCGAGGTAAGGCGCTTCCACGGCAATCGCCAAGTAGCCGCTGATCAGCACCAGATAGGCCGGCCATCGACGGGTGTATGCGTTTTCCGCCATCAGGGCAGCGATAGATACCATGATCGTCAAGACCGTGACCGGCAGGATGCGTGGGTAATGGCCCAACAGGTAGTGCCAGGCCGCAAGGCTGGCGAGCACGAGCGCCCCGCAGGCATAGGCCATGGCGTGCAGGCGTGACGACGCGAGACGCTCAGGCATGGTCGGTTGTCTCCTGTCGGAAATCCAGGCCGCTGGTTTGCACCGAGAGCTCATGGCCTAGTGTGACCGGGTCGAGATCGGGGGCAACGGGCGCGATGCGTATACGGCAGTGCCCCTGAAGCTCGGTCGAGACCGCGTCACGACGTGAGGCGGCGTGTTGCTCGTCCTTCGAAATCAGCAATACCGCGAAGGTCTGCGCATCTACGCGGTAACATCCCTCGAAGGCGTGGGTAAGCGCGGCCAGGCGGTCTTTAAGGCGTCGCCGAACGTTACGACTACGTTGATGGGGGCGTATTACGAGCAGTTCGGCGTAGACGTTTTCACGTTGGCGCCGCGACCATTCGACGACCAGGTCCTGACGAAGGCGGTTGAGCGACCACAGCGGATCTCCCGGAGTGAGACGGTGGCGGCGTTCCAGCTCCTGGCGTAAGCGGTTGTGTTCGATGGCCTTGGCAAGCCCCAATGCCATGAGGGCAGCCAGCAGCGCACCGCTCAAGGCGGCTTGTGCCACGCCAAGGGGGGCTTGAACGTGCCACCAACTGAGTGCGGCGGTCAACAGGAGCGCATAGCGCATGGCCCGGGGTTGCGGTGCGAGCAGCATGATCGGCCACAGCCATACGCCGATGGCGTACTTCATGGGCGCATGCCAGAGCAGCGCCAGCAGGAGCAAGGCACACAAGGGGACCGCCAATGCCCAGACACGGCGTGACAAGTGATGCCATACAAGCGTCGTCAACACGATAATGGCGGCGATGAGAAGGCCTTGCGTGATCGGGTCGTCTTCTGCCCAGGCGATGATGGCCACCAGTCCCGCGCCCAGCAGGAAAAGCCCGGTTAGAGGTGTTTTGTATTTGCTCTGCATGGTGCCGTATAGTGATTCCTTTCCCAACGGTGCCGGCAGTATAGCCGTTGCACCTCTGACGTCATGCTTCGGAAAGCACCGATTATCATATGCTTCCCGGCGGATACCCAGGAGAAAATTGCTCGCATGGCCCTTGAAATTTCCGAGTCCGAGATCGCCGACGTCGATGCTTACATGCATGGGGTGGGCGAACGAGCGCGTAGTGCGTCACGCGTACTGGCCCGCGCCACTACCGCGCAAAAGAACCGTGCGCTACTCGCCATGGCGACTGCTCTGGACGAGGCGCGCGATGAATTGGAAACTGCCAATCGCCGCGATCTGGAGGCGGGCCGCAACAACGGGCTTGACGAGGCGCTGCTGGACCGCTTGGCGCTGACCCCGGCGCGTATCGACGCGATGATCGAAGGCTTGCGTCAAGTGGCCGCCTTGCCTGATCCGGTCGGGGAAATTCGTGATATGCGCTATCTGCCTTCGGGGTTGCAAGTGGGCAAGATGCGCGTCGCGCTGGGCGTGGTGGGCATCGTCTACGAATCGCGCCCCAACGTGACCGTGGATGCCGCCAGTCTGTGCTTGAAATCAGGTAATGCCACGATCCTGCGCGGCGGCTCCGAGGCGATTCACTCCAACCGGGCCATTGCCGCCTGTATTCGGCAGGGGCTCAGGGTAGCAGAGCTCGACGAGGCCTGCGTGCAAGTCGTGGCGACGACCGACCGTGCAGCGGTCGGCGCATTGATCGCCATGCCGGAGTTCGTCGATGTCATCGTGCCGCGTGGTGGAAAGGGACTGATCGAGCGCATTTCGCGAGACGCGCGAGTGCCGGTCATCAAGCATCTCGATGGTATCTGTCATGTGTATGTCGACCAAGCCGCCGCTCCGGCCAAGGCCGTAGCCATTGCCGACAACGCCAAGACCCAGCGCTACTCGCCCTGCAATGCCATGGAAACGCTGCTGGTGCATGCCGAAGCAGCGCCCCGAGTCCTGCCCGAGTTGGCCGACATTTATCGCCGCAAGGGTGTCGAGATGCGTGGATGCGAACGGACGCGGGCGTGGGTGGCGGACGCCGTCGCCGTGACCGAGGACGATTGGTATAGCGAATATCTGGCGCCGATCGTGGCGATTCGTGTGGTCGATACGTTGGAAGAGGCGATCATGCACATCAATACCTATGGCTCGCACCATACCGATGCCATCGTCACCGAGAACCTGACCGACGCGCGGCGCTTTCTGGCCGAGGTCGACTCCAGCTCGGTCATGGTCAATGCCTCGACGCGTTTCGCCGACGGCTTCGAATTTGGGCTAGGGGCTGAGATCGGCATCTCCACCGATAAGCTGCACGCGCGCGGGCCCGTCGGCCTGGAAGGCCTCACCAGCGAGAAGTACATCGTATACGGCGATGGCCATGTGCGTAGCTAAGCGCCCGCCGCGTGTCGCGATGCTGGGCGGTACCTTCGATCCCGTGCACGTGGGGCATCTGCGTAGCGCCATCGAGCTGCGCGAAGCCTTGGCCCTCGATCGCGTTCACATGGTCCCGGCGCGCGTGCCGCCGCATCGCGCCACGCCGGGTGTCGATGCCGAGCAACGCGCGACCATGCTGGCGCTGGGCATCGCCGACACGCCGGGCCTTTACGTGGATGACCGCGAGATTCGCCGCGAGGGGCCTTCCTATTCCACCGCGACCCTGGCGTCCTTGCGAGAAGAACTGGGCACGCAGGCGCGCCTGGTCATGGCGCTGGGGTACGACGCCTATCGGCACTTGGCCGAGTGGCATGAGCCGTCGCGGCTTTTCGAACTCGCGCACGTCGTCGTCATCGATCGTCCTGATCACCAACAGCGGCTTCCGGCAGCACTCGAGGCGCTGGTCGAAGGTCGTGAAGTAAAAAGCGTCGATACGTTGATGCAATCGCCTGCGGGGGGGGTGCTGCATCTGAGCCTGCCCACGCGCATGGCGATTTCGGCCACGGCGATTCGTGCGCGCTTGCAACGCGGTGAAAGCGTACGTTACCTGCTGCCCGATGCAGTGGAGCGCTATCTTCTGGCGCGTCGTCTTTATCGATGATGTCGTCATCAATCAATGCATGGGGCCGGCGAGTGGTGAGGCCACCCACAGGCCTTTTTAACCTTGCCTCTGGTGGTTTGGTGTCAGCGCGGTAGAATGCGGGCCTTGCCCGAAGGGGTATGACATATGAACGAGGAGCTATGCAGACTGAAGCACTCAAAACGCTGGTAATGGAAACACTCGAGGAACTCAAGGCGCATGATGTTGCCGAACTCGACGTTGCCTCGTTGACCAGCGTTACCGACACCATGATCGTCGCGAGCGGTACATCGAGCCGACATATCGGCGCTTTGGCCGAGAGCGTGGTGGAGAAAGTCAAGGAAGCGGGATGTCGTCCTTTGGGGATCGAAGGGCACCAGGGGAGCGATTGGGTGCTGGTCGATTTGGGCGATATCGTGGTCCACGTCATGCTGCCCGAGACCCGTCAGCTATACGATCTTGAGCGCTTGTGGTCGGACCTGCCCAGCGACGGGGTATCCGTGGAGGGCGCGCTTGGCGAGGTGCGTGGATGAAGCTGCGCGTTCTCGCCGTGGGGACTCGCATGCCCGACTGGGTCACGCAGGGCGTCGATGAATATCTAAAGCGATTGCCGCGTGATTTCAGTGTGGACATTGTCGAGATAGCGCCCGGCAAGCGGGGCAAGAACGCCGATGTGGCGCGTGCTATCCAGGGTGAAGGCGATGCCATGCTGGCGAAGTTGCGCGATCAGGAGCGTGTCATCGCATTGGATGTCGAGGGTCGAAGTTGGAGTACCGAACGATTGGCCGCCAACGCCGAGCAATGGCGTCAAGATGGGCGCGATATAGCATGCCTGGTGGGCGGGCCCGATGGGCTCGACCCGCGGCTGATGGCGCGCGCCGAGCAACGCTGGTCGCTCTCGGCATTGACGTTGCCGCATCCGCTGGTGCGCATACTGCTGGCCGAGCAGCTCTATCGCGCCTGGACCTTGTTGGCCGGCCATCCCTACCACCGATGAGCTCAGAGATTCGCCCCCTTCTCCGCTGCCACTTGCCACCTTCCCGCCTGTTATCGGGGATCCATGCGTAAACGACGCGATCCAATCAAGGATACCGCCCGAGAAGTCCGTTTATTCCGGGCTCGCTCGCTAATGGCGGCCCTGTTCGTATTGCTGATGGCCGGTGGTCTGGGGGCTCGTCTTTTTTATCTTCAGGTCGTCCAGCATGATGTCTTCGCCACGCGTTCAGAGAACAACCGCGTGCGTGTCGAGCCGTTACCCCCGACACGGGGGCTTATCTATGATCGCCAGGGGAAGCCGTTAGCTCAGAATCGCCCGACCTTCAACCTGACCATCGTGCGTGAGCGGGTCGAGGATATCGACGCCACACTCGAGCGATTGGTTGATATCCTGAAGTTGGACGAAACGCAGGTCGAGACGTTTCGCAAGCGCTCGCGTCAGCGCCAGAGACCCTATCAGTCGGCACTGCTGATGAGCGATCTGAGCGAACGCCAGATTGCACGATTGGCTGTCAACCGGTATCGGCTCCCGGGAATCGAGGTCGAGGCGCAATGGCTGCGTCACTACCCCAACCCCAAGATCATGTCGCACGTGCTGGGTTATGTGGGGCGGATCAACGAGGAAGAACTTGCTTCGCTCGATAGCGGTAACTACGCCGGCACGCACTATATCGGCAAGACCGGTATCGAGAAAGAATACGAACAAGCGCTGCATGGGCAGGCCGGCCTGCGCAAGGTGGAAACCAACGCCCGTGGCCGCGTGCTACGTGAGCTCGCGCGTACGCCGCCAGAGCCAGGTAAGGACGTGACGCTGACCATCGATACGCGCTTGCAAAAACTGGCTTACAAACTGCTGGGGGATCACCGTGGCTCCATCGTCGCCATCCAACCCCAAACCGGCGATATTCTAGCGATGGTTTCCGCGCCGGGCTTCGATTCCAATAAGTTCGTGACCGGTATTTCATATGAAGATTACCGTGCGCTGCGGCAAAACCCCGACTTACCCTTGTTCAATCGTGCCGTGCGTGGCCAGTATCCGATCGGCTCCACCATCAAGCCCTTCGAAGCCTTGGCGGCGCTACAAAACGAGGTTGTAACGCCCCAGGAAATTATCTATGACCCCGGGTATTACAAACTGCCTAATGGGACGCGCCATTACCGCAACTGGTTGCGTTGGGGGCATGGCCGGGTTGATATGGAGCGGGCCCTGGCCGTTTCCAATAATACTTATTTCTATACCATGGCGCACCGCCTTGGGATCGATGCGTTCTCCGATTTCATGCATAAATTTGGTTTTGGAGAAGTGACTTCCCTGGACGTACAAGGTGCCTTGCCAGGTGTGGTGCCGTCGCGTGAGTGGAAACGCAAGAAATACGGCCAAGTCTGGTATCCCGGCGAGACGCTGTCGGCGGGTATCGGACAAGGCTACTGGATGGTCACGCCTTTGCAACTTGCCACTGCCGTGGCGACGCTTGCCAACCGCGGACATTGGGTGCGTCCCCATCTGGCCAAGCGCGTCGGCAAGAAGGAAATCGAACCTCCTTTTGCCAATACCAAGCCCGATATAGAGCTTGCCAAGGATCGTTGGTGGGATATCGTCTTCAGTGGCATGCGCAAAGTGGTCAGTGGGCAAGAAGGGACCGCTCGTCATATCGGCGTGGGTTTGAAATACAAAATGGCGGGTAAATCGGGTACGGCACAAGTCTTCTCGTTGGACAAAAACGAGGAATACAACGCCGATGAACTCCGGGAACGCTTACGTGACCACGCCCTGTTTATAGCGTTTGCACCGATTGATGATCCGCAGATCGCCATCGCCGTAATCGTCGAGAACGCGGGGGGCGGAAGCTCACACGCGGCTGGACTGGCACGTGCTTTGGCAGATGAGTGGATATTGTCTGATGATGAGAATACCCATCAAGGCGAGAAACTGATCGAGGAGGGCGTCGAAGTTGAAGGGACTTGAATGGCGCCGCATCATGACTAGATCGTCCTATGACATGGGGCGGAAACGCTCAATATGGACGCGTCTTCATCTCGACCCCTGGTTGTTGCTGCTGCTGTTAACGCTGATGGGGGCGGGGTTGGTCGTGCTCTACAGTGCGAGTGGGATGAATGCATCGGTGGTGATGGGACAAGTGGCTCGCTTTGGTGTCGCCTTGGTCTCTATGTTTTTCATTGCCCAGTTTTCGCCAAGCACCTTGTGCCGTTGGACCCCCCTCGGCTACTTCACGGGAGTAGCTATGCTCGTGGCGGTTGAGGTGATGGGTGACATGGGAATGGGGGCGCAGCGTTGGCTGGAAATCCCTGGAGTCATCCGTTTTCAGCCATCCGAGTTGATGAAGCTGGCGGTTCCCATGATGGTGGCGGCGTATCTCTATAAACGTGTGTTACCACCTAATGCTCGCGACCTGTTGGTGTGCGGCCTGATTATCGGTGTGCCGGTGCTATTGATCATGCGTCAACCTGACCTGGGGACATCACTGCTGGTGGCGTGCTCTGCGGTGTTCGTCATCTTTCTAGCGGGGTTGTCATGGCGAGTGATCGGATTGCTTGCCGTGCTGGTGGCGTCGGCGTTACCGCTATTGTGGTTCAACATGCATGAATACCAACGCCAACGCGTATTGACCTTCCTCAATCCTGAAAGCGATCCGCTGGGAGCAGGCTGGAATATCATCCAGTCGAAAACGGCCATCGGCAGCGGTGGTGTCTTCGGCAAAGGTTGGGGGTTGGGAACGCAATCTCAGCTGGAATTTCTTCCCGAGCGCCACACAGACTTCATTGGCGCTGTGCTGGGGGAAGAGTGGGGGCTGATCGGCATGCTGACATTCCTGGCGCTCTACGTTCTCATCGTGGGGCGTGGGCTCTTCCTGTCCAATACCGCTCAGGATACGTTCGGGCGCCTGGTTGGTGGCAGCATCGTGCTGACGTTTTTCCTTTATGTGTTCGTCAATATCGGCATGGTCAGCGGTATTCTGCCTATCGTCGGGGTGCCGTTACCGTTGGTCAGTTTCGGCGGTACATCCAGCGTGACCTTACTACTTGGTTTCGGTATCCTCATGTCCGTTCACACCCATTGGCGGTTGTTGCCGCGCTAGGAATGGCGCGATGAGAAAAGAGTTGACGACGGCTCAGGGCCAAGGAGTCAGAGCTTGATGAAGTGGAGTGGTACACGTTTGCATTGGCAAAAGCTTGGCCTGGCGCTATTGCTATGCGGAGTGAGCCTGCCCCCGGTGGCATACGCTGCCGAGGATTTCGATCCCACTTCGCATGCGGATATCCAGCGGTGGGTCGATGACGTATCGGGCCCCGATGTTTCCCGCGATGCGGTGATGCAGGCATTGCGTCATGCCCAGTTTAGCCAGGAGGTATTGGATGCCATGCAGGGAGCGGTCGAACGCCGCTTGAACTGGCATGAGTATCGCGACATCTTCGTGCAACCAGAGCGTGTCCGTGAAGGCGTTGCGTTCATTCGTGAGCACCGTGATGCCTTCGCGCGTGCCGAACGCGAATACGGCGTGCCGCCCGCTTATATTGCCGCGATCATCGGTGTCGAGACGAACTATGGGCAGTATAAAGGTGATCATCGCGTACTCGATTCACTTGCCACGCTGGCCTTTTACCACCCTTCACGAGGCGAATTTTTCCGTGGTGAACTGGCGGCGTTTCTCGACATTACGTTGGACCAGGGCATTTCCCCGGAAGCACCCAAGGGGTCCTATGCTGGCGCCATGGGCTACCCACAGTTTATCCCGACGAGTTACCAGGCTTATGCGGTCGATTTCAATGCGGATGGTAAGCGCGATCTGTGGACCGACCCCGTCGACGCGATCGGCAGCGTCGGTAATTACTTCGCCGAGCATGGGTGGCGCCGCGGCGCACCGGTGGTGACGCCTGCCGATGGCCCTGAGACGCCACCACAATCGATTGACTTCAACCGCACGCGTGAGCCTTACGTAAAAGTGGCGCGTTTGGCCGATGTCGGTGTGCATTCACGTGGTAAGCTCGAGAGGTCGAATGTCATTCCTTTATCCTTGGCACTCGAGTCGGGCGAGTATCGCTACGCGTTGGGACACGAGAACTTCTATGTCATCACGCGTTATAACCACAGCTATCTGTATGCGATGGCCGTCACCGAGCTTGCGTCGCGTATTCAGGCATCTCTCGACGAGGTGGACTGATGAGAGTCGGTGGGGTGTTGGTGTGTGCCTTGATGCTGTTGATGGCAGGGTGTGCGAGTGATCGTGGTGGCCGCTATGCGCAGCAAAACGATGCGTATCCGGACGCGCCACCGGATGTGTCTCAGGTGCCGGATGCGGTTCCCAAGGTCGAGCCGCTGGCCGAGAGCGGTAATCGCGCCACCTATGAAGTATGGGGTGAAACCTATCATGTCTTGTCCGACGCCAGTGGCTATGAGGCGGAAGGCAAGGCCTCCTGGTATGGCACCAAGTTCCAGGGTTATGACACCGCCAGTGGCGAGCCCTACGATATGTACAAGATGTCGGCGGCCCACCGAACACTGCCGCTGCCGACCTATGCACGCGTGACCAATCTCGACAACGGACGTGAAGTCATCGTGCGAATCAATGATCGAGGCCCGTTTCATGGCGATCGATTGATTGATCTCTCCTATGCGGCGGCGGCGCGCCTCAAGATTCTCAAGGCTGGAACGGGGCATGTGCGCGTTGAAGCTATTGACCCCAGGCAGTGGGCCGAGCAGCATAAGCGCACTATGTCCTCGACCCCCAAAGGTGATATGGCCGAGTCCTCCGGCGTACCTGCTCAAGACACAATACAAAACGCAGACAATAAAGCCCCGGTTGCCGGAGCGCCCGGGCAAGATCCTGTCACCGAACGCCAAGGGGGCATGCAGCAGTATGTTCAGGTCGCGGCACTGAGTTCTGCGGCCCGAGCCAAGGCGCTGGAAAAGCGCTTGCAAGCACAAGTATCGCGTCCCGTACGCATACGGAGGAAGGCGTCATTGTATCGCGTCCAGGTAGGTCCTGTGCGTGATACTTCGCAACTCGATTCCATCAAAGCGGAATTGCAAGCGGCGGGATTTGACCAGCCGTTTGTGGTTTCCGCTACCGAGTAACCCCGCTTAGCGAGAAACGTTGTCATGAGAGTGTTCGCCCGATCATTATTGTTATATGTCGTCTTGCTGGTCACGCTATGCGTTGGCGGCCTCCTTCCCACGGTGCAAGCCAAGTCCTTACCGCAGCCATCGCCGGTCCCGTCTTCGATGGTGCCTTCGCCACCCCAATTGTCGGCAACCGCTTGGGTGTTGATGGATGCCAATAGCGGCAAGATACTCGTCGAGCATAATGCCGATAAAGAATTGCCGCCTGCCAGTCTTACCAAGATGATGACGGCCTATATCGTCGAACGTGAAATCGATGCCGGCAATATCAGTGGCGACGAAAAAGCGACGATCAGCGAGCATGCTTGGCGTACGGGTGGCTCGCGGATGTTTCTCAAGCCGGGCAGCAAGGTGACGATTAATGACCTGCTGCACGGCGTAGTGATTCAGTCGGGTAACGATGCCAGTGTCGCGTTGGCTGAACATATCGCGGGTAGCGAGGGAGCCTTTGCTGACCTGATGAATCAGCAAGCCGCGCGTATGAATCTCAAGCATACGCACTTCATGAACCCTACTGGTTTGCCACACGACGATCATTACTCGTCGGCACATGACCTGGCGGTCATCGCGCAGCACATCATCAAGGATTATCCCGACCACTATGAAATGTATTCGGAAAAGTACTTTACGTGGAACGATATCCGTCAACCCAACCGCAACCGTCTATTATGGCGTGATCCAAACGTCGATGGCTTGAAAACGGGGCATACTGAGGCTGCCGGCTATTGTCTGGTGGCGTCAGCAAAAGAAGATGGCACGCGTTTGATTGCGGTGGTCATGGGTACCGACTCCGACGAGGCACGGGCTCAAGAAACCCAGAAGCTGCTCAGTTATGGCTTTCGCTTCTTCGAGACTCAGAAGCTCTATAAAAGTGGCGCAGTACTCAACAAGCCGCGTGTCTGGGGCGGCGAACAGGATACGCTCCGCTTGGGTGTGGCCAGTGATGTCTTTATAACGGTGCCGCGTGGTCGTATCGATGAGCTGAATGCTCAGTTGGATATCCGTAAAACCATCAACGCGCCGGTCGAGCAAGGAGAGCAGCTCGGCACATTGAAGATCAAGCTCGACGGAGAAGTGCTCGATGAACGGCCCCTGGTCGCATTGGAACCAGTCCCTGAAGGGGGTTTTTTCAAGCGGCTTTGGGATAGCGTGCTGCAATTCGTGTATGGATTCTTCGACTGACCAGGGATGGGGGCTCGCCAGGGGTGAAGCGGTTCGGCGGCTTCGCCCTTGGTCGCGAAGTCAAGGTTGAGTAGAATACTCGGAAATATCATGCCGTGCCCATGCGAGGCCGTTCTCCATGCAACAGACTTCACCAATCGAGCAGGGTGCGTCGCAACGAGCACCCAAGATCGAATTTCCCTGTCAGTATCCCATCAAGATCGTCGGTGACGCGGCTCCGGATTTCAAGGCTAGCGTGGTCGATATCGTCGAGCAGCATTCGCCAGGCTTCGACCGTCGCAGTGTGCGCATGGTCGATAGTCGCAATGGCCGCTTTCAATCCGTGCGTGTGGTCATTCATGCCACCGGGCAAGATCAGCTCAATGCACTGTTCCATTCGCTGAAAGCGACGGGCCGTGTGCATATGGTGCTGTAGGTGGCGATGAGCGAGGACCGCTCGGCGGTGCAGCTGCATCGTCTTGGGCGTCGCGCCTATGAGCCGGTGTGGCGGGCCATGCGCAAGCTCACCGACGAGCGTGATGCCGCAACGCCCGATCAATTCTGGCTGGTGGAGCACGAGCCGGTATTCACGCAGGGGCAGGCCGGCAAGCCCGAGCACCTGCTCATGCCGGGTGATATTCCTGTCGTCGCCACCGATCGTGGCGGGCAGGTGACGTATCATGGACCGGGCCAGGTCGTGCTTTATCCGTTGATCGATGTACGTCGTGCCAAGCTGGGCGTGCGTGAGTTGGTGTCGGCGCTCGAGGACACGACGATCGCGTTGCTGGCCGAGTATGACGTGGAGGCGTATGCGCGCCCTGACGCGCCGGGTGTCTATGTCGGCGAGGCCAAGATCGCCTCGCTAGGCTTGCGTATTCGGCGCGGCGCCAGCTTTCACGGCATTGCGCTCAACGTCGATGGCGACTTGTCCCCCTTCCAGCGCATCAATCCCTGTGGCTATGCCGGCATGAGCATGACGCGGCTTGCCGATTTGATCGACGCCTGTCCGGAGAGCGATACGGTCGCCGTCGAGCTGGCCGAGCGTCTGGCGCGAACGCTGGAACGAACGCTCGTGCCGGTTGCCCCCGAGAACGCCTGAACGCGCCGCCGTTGAGCGCTCTTCAAAATCGCCCAGCGTTGTCTCAATGAAAACGGCCCACCGTGTACGTAGTCCACGGTGGGCCGTTTGTCTTGGATAGCGAGGATAGCGTCGCGACTAGCCGACGTTGACGGCCGCGATGCGGTCGGGGTCGGGCGATTGACCGGGCACCTCAGCCGGGGCGGCCAGCCCCAGGTTGTTCTTCTCGAACACCCGGTCGGCGCGATAGCTGGAGCGCACCAACGGCCCCGACGGCACTTCCATGAACCCTTTTGCCAGGCCCTGCTGGCGATAGTGTTCGAATTCGTCGGGCGTCACCCAGCGTTCCACCGGCAGGTGGTTACGGGTCGGTTGCAGGTACTGACCCAGGGTCACGATGTCGACGCCGATGGCACGAAGGTCATCGAAAGTCTCGAGAATCTCTTCTTCGGTTTCACCGAGTCCCAGCATGATGCTGGTCTTGGTGATCACCTCGGGGCGGTAACGCTTGGCATGCGCCAGTACGTCGAGGGTCTTGCGATAACCGGCACGCGGGTCGCGCACGCGCCCGGTCAGGCGCTCCACGGTCTCGACGTTCTGGGCAAACACTTCCAAGCCGGAATCGACGACTCGCTCGACGGCACTGGGGATGCCGTCGAAGTCCGGTGTCAAGGCTTCCACCGCTACCTGGGGGGTGCGTGCCTTGATCGCACGAATGCAGTCGGCGTAGTGGCTAGCGCCCGCGTCGGGCAGGTCGTCGCGATCCACCGAGGTCAGTACCACATAACGCAGCCCCATCAGTTCCACCGACTCGGCGGTGTTCGACGGTTCCTCGGGGTCCAGCCAGCCGCGCGGGTTGCCGGTGTCGACGGCGCAGAAGCGGCAGGCCCGGGTACATACCGAGCCCATCAGCATGATGGTGGCAGTGCCGTTGCTCCAGCATTCACCCATGTTCGGACAGTGGGACTCGGCACAGACGGTGCTGAGCCGGTGCTCCTTCACGTTGCGCTTGACCGCCTCGAAGCGTTCGCCGCCGGGCATCTGGACGCGTAGCCATGAAGGCTTACGGCCGCCGACGCCATCTGCGGATTGCTCGCGTGACTTCATGCCATCTTTGATGGCGGCGATGCCCTGGTCGTTGCGGTATTTCTTGCCGCTGGTGACGCGTTGGGTAGGAGTGTCGCTCATAGCGTGAGCCTCTCTGCAAGCCGGCCGACGGCGTCGAGGCGACGCTACCACAGAACGAGGGGAAGGGCGTCGGTCGACGTTTCCGGGGGCCTGGCACGTCTGATGATGCGTGAATAGATATATCCAACATACCACAAAAGGCGTAGTGCTGGACAGGCTGTCAAAGGCGCGTCAGTGTCAAGGACGGTACCTGGCCGCATGCGATACCACGCCCGACCGATGCCGGGCGTGTCGTATTGCGCAGGGGTGAGTCAGCGATGGGGATGTCACGCCTCGGGCATGGCACTCAACACCAGCTTGCCCGTGGTGTGGCCGGTTTCGAGGCGGCGGTGGGCTTCCCCGAGATTTGCCGGAGTCAATGGGCCGACGATATCGCTGAGTGTGCTGCGCAGATGACCGGCATTGAAGTGCTCGGCCAAGGTGGCCAGGATGCTGCCCTGGTGGGCGATATCAGCGCCGTGCAACGGCCGCGCGAACATGAATTCCCAACTAAAGGTCACCGCCTTGCCTTGCAGGGCGTTGAGGTCGACGCTCTTCTGGGTCTCGGCGATGGCCACGATATGGCCCAGGGGACGAATGAGCGTGGTCATGTTCTCCCAGTGGTCGCCGATATCGTGGCAATTGAAGATGTAATCGACCTGCTCGTGACCGGCCTTCTGCATGTTCGCCACCAGATCGTGGTGATCGACGACCTCATGTGCGCCCATGCGCCGGCACCATTCGATGGACATATCGCGGGACGCCGTGGCGATGACCTTGATGCCAGTGAGCTGGCGGGCCATTTGCGTCGCGATCGAGCCGACACCACCAGCACCGTTGATGATCAGCAGGGTCTGGTCGCGGTGGGTATCGTCGCCTTGGGTGAGCTTGAGCTTGTCGAACAAAGCTTCCCAGGCGGTGAGTGCCGTCAACGGCATGGCGGCCGCTTCCTCGGCGCTTAATTTGCTCGGTGCCTTGGCGGTCAGGCGCGCATCGACGAGTTGATATTCGGCGTTGCAGCCGGGGCGCTCGACCTCGCCGGCATAGTACACGCGATCTCCCGGGGCGAAATGCTCGACGCTGGCGCCGACACGCTCCACCCGGCCCACGGCATCCCAGCCGAGGACGTTGTGCTGGTCGCTGGGCAGGAAGGCACCCTGGCGAATCTTGGTATCCACCGGATTGACCGATACCGCGTCGACGCGCACGAGGAGGTCCCATTCGCCGGGAGTGGGCATCTCGCGTTCGTGGAGCTCGAAAGCGTCTTGGGGCGCTGCCTGGGGCTGCCCGGTGGTGGCGACTACTTGCATGACTGACTCCCTATAAAAAGCGAAACGTAATGACGCTGCCCACTAGATGAGGGCCGTCAAGGTGGGAGTCAAGTCAAGCGTGGCTGATTCAGGGCGTGCAGGCGAAGCTGGGACCGGGCGCGGGCACCAGCGGCGCCTTGAAGTGCGCATTCAGCTCGGGCAACAGTTCGCGCACGAAGCGCAGGAAAAGCTCGGTCACCGGCGTGGGATAGCGATCCTTGGGATGCACGGTGCACCAGGAACGGCGCAGCGGGAAGCCGGGTAGCGTGGGTGACGCCAGCAGCCCTGAAGCAAGTTCGAGTTGGACCGCAAGGCGCGGCAACACGGCGACGCCGAGATGCGCCATGACCCCCTGCTTGATCGCCTCGTTGGTGCCAAGCTCCAGGGTATGACGTAGCGATACCCGCTCACGGGCGACGAAGTCCTCGAATGCGGTGCGCGTCCCCGAGCCGGGTTCGCGCATCAGCACGTAATAGCGCGTAAAATCCTCGAGCGTGGGCGAGTCGGCCGCCAGCAACGGGTGTCCGGGCCACACTACGGGGATCATCTCGTTGTCGAGGATCGGCATGAAGGCAAGGTTGGCGTCCTCGGGCACCATGCCCATGATCACCAGGTCGTCGCGCCGCTCGGCGAGACGCTCCAGCGCCTGACCGCGATTGCAGACGCGCAGGCGTACCTGCACCTCCGGGTAGCGGGCGCGAAAGCGTGCCAAGATGTGCGGCACGACATACTGCGCGGTGCTGACGGCAGCGAGATTGAGCTCGCCGCGAATGGTCCCCGCCAGTTCGGAAAGCTCCATCTGTAGGCTGGAAACCTGGCCGAAGATCGACTGCACCGAGGCGGCCAGCGCATCAGCAGCCGGAAGCACGTGTAGCGTCTTGCCCGCATACTTGAAGAGTGGCTGCTCGAGCGCCTGCTCGAGTTGACGGATCTGAGCGCTGACAGCGGGCTGTGTGAGACCTAGTTGTTCGGCCGCACGCGAATAAGACTGCTGCCGGTGCACGGCCTGGAAAACCTGCAATTGGCGAAAGGTCAGACGATTGAGCAGATTGGGTCGTGACATGACGCCCCCGGCGTGGTCATAAGCTATTGCTTATAGCTTGGCAAAAAAATATCAATTTTTCTATTGATCCTTCGGTGGGTAGCGTGAGAGTACGATAATGACAAGCACTCAGCGACCCAGAGGGCGTCACGATGGCACGCTGTGTCACGCGACGTCCGCAACCGGAGGGCAGACGGTGTTCAAGAAACTTCTCATCGCCAATCGTGGCGAAATTGCTGTACGCATTGTACGCGCCTGCGCCGAGATGGGCATCCGCTCGGTAGCGATCTACACCGAGCCCGATCGCTTCGCGCTACACGTCAAGCGCGCCGATGAGTCGCATTTCGTCGGCGAGGACCCGCTGGCGGGATATCTCGATCCACGGCGTATCGTCGATCTGGCACGCGAAACCGGCTGTGACGCGATTCACCCCGGCTATGGTTTCCTCTCGGAAAACACCGACTTCGCGCGTATCTGCGAAGATGCGGGGCTGGCTTTCGTGGGGCCGAGCGCCGATGTGATCGCGCGGATGGGCGACAAGACGGCGGCGCGCGCAGCGATGCGCGACGCCGGCGTTCCGGTCACGCCAGGCTCGGAAAACAACCTCGAGACGTGTGAGGAGGCCTTGTCGTTGGCCGAGACGATTGGGTATCCGGTGATGCTCAAGGCGACCTCGGGCGGCGGTGGACGCGGCATTCGCCGTTGTGACACGCCGGCGCAGCTCGAGCAGGCCTGGGAACGCGTGATCTCCGAGGCGACCAAGGCGTTCGGTAGCGCCGATGTGTTCATGGAGAAATGCGTCGTCGAGCCTCATCATATCGAGGTGCAGATACTGGCGGACAGTATCGGCAACGTGATCCATCTCTTCGAGCGCGACTGTTCGATCCAGCGCCGCAACCAGAAGCTCATCGAAATAGCGCCGAGCCCCCAGCTAACGCCCGAGCAACGTGCCTACGTCGGCGAAATGGCGGTCCGTGCGGCCAGCGCGGTGGGCTATGAAAACGCGGGTACCGTGGAGTTCCTCGTCAAGGGTAACGAGGTCTACTTCATGGAGATGAATACTCGCGTGCAGGTCGAGCACACCATTTCTGAAGCGATCACCGGGGTCGATATCGTGCGCGAGCAACTGCGCATCGCCGCAGGACTCAAGCTCGCCTACCGCCAGGAAGACATCCGCCACCATGGCTATGCCATCCAGTTCCGCATCAACGCCGAAGACCCCAAGAACGACTTCTTGCCTTCGTTCGGGCGTATCACGCGCTATTATGCACCGGGCGGACCAGGGGTGCGCACCGATACGGCCATCTATACCGGCTATACCATTCCGCCGTACTTCGACTCCATGTGCTTGAAGCTGATCGTGTGGGGCATGAGTTGGGAGGAAACGCTCGATCGAGGAATTCGCGCCCTCAACGACATGCGTCTGCAGGGGGTCAAGACCACTGCGCCTTATTATCAGGAAATCCTTCGCCACCCCGATTTCCGCAGTGGGCACTTCGATACCGGCTTCGTGCCCAATCATCCCGAATTGCTCGATTATTCGGTCAAGCGCAATCCCGAAGAAGTCGCCCTGGCGATTGCCGCCGCCATCGCCGCTCACGCCGGTCTATAAGGAGATACCCATCATGAATGCCGTGTCATCTTCCAAGGTCAACATCACCGACGTCGTGCTGCGCGACGGCCATCAATCGCTGATCGCTACGCGCCTGCGCACGGAAGACATGCTGCCCGCTTGCGCCAAGTTGGACGCCATCGGCTATCACTCGCTGGAAGTCTGGGGCGGGGCGACCTTCGATGCCTGCGTGCGTTTTCTTAAGGAAGACCCGTGGGAGCGCCTGCGTGCCTTCAAGGACGCGATGCCCAACACGCCGCTGCAGATGCTGCTGCGCGGCCAGAACCTGCTGGGATATCGCCATTATGCCGATGACGTGGTCGAGCGTTTCGTCGCCAAGTCGGCGGATAACGGTGTGGATGTGTTTCGTGTCTTCGATGCGCTCAACGATCTACGCAATCTGGAAACCGCCATGCGCGCGGTCAAGGCCAGCGGCAAGCACGCCCAGGGCACGATTTGCTACACGGTGAGTCCTGTACACACCCTGGCAATGTACGTGGATCAGGCCAAGCGCCTGGTCGACATGGGCGCTGACTCGATTGCCATCAAGGACATGGCGGGGCTGCTGACGCCGTATGCCACGAGTGAACTGGTGGCTGCCCTGGTCGAGGCCGTGGATGTGCCGGTTCATCTGCATGCCCACGCCACCTCGGGGCTGGCGCCGATGTGCCATCTCAAAGCCGTGGAAGCGGGGTGCCGGCATATCGATACCTGCATCTCGGCGTTTGCCGGCGGTACCAGCCATCCGTCGACGGAAGCCATGGTCGCTGCCTTTCAGGGCACCGAATACGATAGCGGCTTGGACCTCGAAGCGCTCAAGGAGATCGGCGACTATTTTCGGGGCGTGCGCCAGAAGTATGCCGCCTTCGAGAGCGAGTTCACCCGCGAGGACGTCTCGGTTCAGATCAACCAGGTGCCGGGCGGCATGATGTCCAACCTCGCCAATCAGCTCAAGGAACAGAACGCGTTGTCCAAGATCCGCGACGTGTTCAACGAGATTCCCCGCGTGCGCGCTGATCTCGGTTATCCGCCCTTGGTGACGCCGACTTCGCAGATCGTTGGCACCCAAGCAGTGATGAACGTGCTCACTGGCGAGCGCTACAAGACCATCACCAACGAGGTGAAGCGCTATCTTCAGGGCGGTTATGGTCATCCGCCAGCGCCGGTGGACGACGATGTGCGCCGTCAGGCCATTGGCAACTCCCCGATGGAGGAAGGACGCCCTGCCGATCGGCTGAATCCCGAGATGGCGCGCTTGACGAAGGACATCGGTGAACTGGCAGAAGGCGAGGAGGACGTGCTGACCTATGCCATGTTCTCCGAGCTAGGGCGCGATTACCTGCAGGGGCGGCGCGACTTCACGCTGGTCTCGGAGCCGATTCCCGCGCCCGACGCGGGAGACGCCAACCGGCCGGTGACCGAAGGCGTCCCCACCGAGTTCGTCATTGATGTGCACGGCGAGTCCTACGAAGTGCAGATCACCGGCGTGGGCGGTAACAGCGGCGGCAAGCGTCAAGTTTATCTGACCCTCGACGGCATGCCGGAAGAGGTCGTCTTCGAGGCCAAGGATGCCTTCGTCGGCGGCGAGACCTCAGGCCGCGCACGTGCCTCCCAGCCCGGCCATGTCACGACCTCCATGCCCGGCAATATCGTCGATGTGCTGGTGGCCAAGGGCGATCGCGTCGAGGAAGGCCAGGCGGTCTTGATCACCGAGGCGATGAAGATGGAAACCGAGGTCCAGGCGCGGGTCTCGGGCACCGTCGAGGCGGTCCATGTCGCGAAGGGTGACCGCGTGACGCCCGGCGAGGTATTGCTCGAAATCACCTGACGGACACGTTGCTCATGCCCGTGGCGCCTAGCGATTAGGTGCCGCGGGTCGGGCTTGCTCGAACAGGGTGCGCACTCGCTCCAGACGTTTTTGCACATGCTCGCTTTGTGGCCCGCTGGCGTCGAGGATGTGGGTAATGTGGGCCAGGTGGGCGTCGATCTGCGTGGCATCGCTGCGGGCGATGAGCGTGGGAATCGCTTCGAGCGCCGCGCGAACGTCGAGCTTGAGGATGAAGAATTGCTCGCGGACCAGCATCTTGAATTGATGCAGATCCAAGCTCTTGCCGAGCTCTTCACGGGTGGCCTTGAGGCGCTGAAAATTGCGCTCATCGGTGGCCGGCGCGCCGCCCAGGATGTAGATCAAGGCACGCACCACCGCTTCGCGCGCGCCACCGCTGGCGATGCGCTCCTGCAAGGCGGCGCGTCGCGTACGCAGGAAGTGTTGATGCTCCGGTGCACGTCCGGGGTGGGGACGCACACGTGCCGTGTCCGGGCCGATGCCGGCGAGCGCCTGTAGCCAGGGCTGGCCGTAGACGTTCATGAACAGCGCCTCACTGATGCGGTCGCGCCATTCGCCATAGGCTTCGAGATTTTCCTCGATCCGGGTGGCCACGCTACGTTCGCATTGCGCCAGAGGATTGCCCGGCGAAAGCGGCTGGCGCTGGTGACGAATATGCTCGGCCAGTACCGGCACGGTGGACATTAAAGGATTGCGATCGGAAAGCAGCTTGTAGCCCAGGCGAATGGGGTGCAATCGCCGCATCCAGCGTCCTGCTTCTGGTGTCATGACGGCTTGTATCCACGGCTGCGTGTATTGTTGATACAGCGCTAGTCCGCTCTCAGACAGACGCGCCACGGTGGCGAAGCGTCGCTCGTCATCATCGCGACGCTGTACCAGCGGTTGCAGGTCGTCGACGCCGCGCGGGCGAAATTCGAGCAGATAGTCGCCATCGGTGGCGTCCTCGGTCGCATCGCGTGGCGTGATGGCGGTTTCATACAAGCCGGGCGGCAGGACGTCGATATAGTCCATGTTGGCGGTGAATTCGGTGTGTTCACGGCGCGAGATACTACCCGATACGAAGATGCCCAAATGCCCGGTCGAGTCGTGTACGCAATAGACGATGGTCTGCTCGTTCGCGATGATGTCGTCCACGCCATCGTAGAGATCGGATACCCAGCCCAGCGCCTGGGGCGGTGGTGTAATGTTATCGCCTTGCGAGCAGAACACCACGATGGGCGAGCGGACGTTGCGTAGGTCGATGCGTCGCCCGTCGCGGGTGATCAACTGGGCAGTGCTCAAGCGATTGCCGATGAAGAGGTTGTCGACGATGTACTGTATTTCCTCGGCATTGAGCACGATATGCCCGCCCCACCAGCGCTCGAATTGCAGATAACGCTCGCTTTCGCCGTCGACGTCGGCGTAAAGCCGGTATTGTTTGCTCCACAGCGTATTTGCCGGGTTGAGGCGTTCGAAGTTCTGCACCAGCCAGGCCCCGTCGAACAGTCCTGCGCCCAGGTCGCCGGCAAGGGCGGTCAACCAGCTACCGCCGAGTAGGCCGCCGCTATAGCGCATGGGGTAGCGGCCGCGTTCGCCGGCCCAGTAGGACAGCGGTGCACCAGCGACGAGAATCGGCCCGAAGGCATCCGGCTCAAGGGCGGCGGCCATCATCAATTGCCAGCCTGCCTGACAATTACCGATGACCACGGGTTTTTCATTGGCCTGAGCATGACGAGCCCCGACCTCGCGAATGAAGGCGATCTCGGCATCGACGACATCTTCTACGTGTTGTCCTGGCACCGGAAACGGTAGAAAGCCGATGAAGTAACACGGATGGCCGGCGCGCATGGCGACGCCGATCTCGCTATCGGGCTTGAAGCCCCCGATGCCGGGCCCATGGCCGGCTCTCGGGTCGACGATGACGAAAGGACGCTTGAGCGGGTCGATCGCGGTGTCGGGTGGAGGCAGAATGCGCATCAACTCGTAGTTGACCGGGCGCGGCAGGTCGCGACCATCCATGAGCACTTCGGCCTCGAACCCCAGCACGTTGGGCTTGGTCTGCTCCATATGCTCGAGATACTGGTTGCCACGCTGACGCATGACATCCCAGTAGAGCACGCTACGTTCGAAGGTATCCTGCCAGTAGTCCTGCGTGGCACGAATCAGGCCGAAGGGATCGAAAACGGGGCTGGCGGCTTCCAGCCAAGCGGCGTGCATGGGAAACATGAAGGGCGCTCCTGGTCACGAATTGCTGCACTGCAATATTGAGCGTAACCCGAAAACGCGCGTCTGGCATGTGAAATCGACGCATACCGCAAATATGCGGTATGCGTCGCTGTGCTTCAAAGCGGCAAGCGACGTACGGCTCGCCGGCAAAGGTGCTGATCAATCAATAGCGTCGCCTACTTGAATGATCTTCATGGTGTTGGTGCCGCCATGCGCATTCATATGATCGCCACGTGTCAGGATGACGTGATCGCCCTGCTTGACGATGCCCAGCGAGATGAGGTTGTCGACTGCGTGGCGATTGAACTCAGTGGGCGCCAGATTTTGTGTATCGAAGGGCAGCGACACGACTCCGCGATACAATGCCATGCGACGCTGAGCGATTTCGGTGTGCGCCAAGGCGACGATCGGCAAGCCGGAACGTATGCGCGAGGCGATCAGCGGCGTATAGCCGGTGGCGGTCATGCATACGATGGCGGCGACCCCGGTGAGATGATTGGCAGCGTACATGGCCGATAGCGCCAGGGTTTCATCGATGCGGGTAAAGCCTTCGTGAATGCGATGCTGCGACTGCTGTGCGGCACGTTCGCGTTCGGCGCCAAGGCAGAGACGCTCCATGGCCTTGATGGTTTCCACGGGATAACTGCCCGCAGCGGTTTCGGCGGACAGCATGACGGCGTCGGTCCCGTCGAGCACGGCATTGGCGACGTCGAATACCTCGGCGCGGGTCGGCAGTGGCGATTCGATCATCGACTCCATCATCTGCGTCGCGGTGATCACCACTTTGTTAAGGCTACGTGCATGCTGGATGATGCGTTTCTGCACGCCGATCAACTGGGCGTCGCCGATTTCCACGCCGAGATCGCCCCGCGCGACCATGACGGCTTCACTGGCACGGATGATGTCATCCAATGTGTCGTCGTCGGCGACCGCTTCGGCACGCTCGACCTTGGCGACCAGGCCGATCTCGCTTCCCGCCTCGCCGAGCAAGTCGCGGGCCAGGCGCATATCGTCACCGTGGCGTGGAAAGGACACGGCGAGGTAGTCGACGCCGATATCGATGGCGGTCTTGAGGTCTTCGCGGTCCTTGTCGGTCAACGCCGAGGCGGAAAGGCCGCCGCCTTGCTTGTTGATGCCCTTGTTGTTGGACAGCTTGCCGCCGACCTTGACTGTCGTGTGAATCGCCGGCGCCTCGACGCGTTCGACCTTGAGCTCCAGGCGACCATCGTCGAGCAATAGCACATCGCCCGGGGCGACATCATCGGCCAGATCCTTGTAATCGCAACCTACCTGCTGGGCATCGCCGACATCACGCTCGAGGGAAACGTCGATGACAAAGGGTTGGCCCTCTTCGAGTGTGACAGCCTCGTCCTTGAAGCGTGCGATACGGATCTTGGGGCCTTGCAGGTCGCCCAGGGCGGCGACGGTGCGGCCGATGCGGGCGGCGGCGTCGCGTACTGCTTTCAGCCGCCGCCGGTGGTCGTCTGCGGAGCCGTGGGAGAAATTGAGTCGTACCACGTCGACGCCTGCGGCGATCATGTCCTCGAGGACGCCTTCGCGGTCGCTGGCAGGGCCCAGGGTCGCAACGATCTTGGTGCGGCGAATCGGACCGTGAAACGCATTCTGCATGGAATTCTCCTTGGCCTCATTAAAAGTAATGGCGGCTCCGTTCGAGCCATGTCGTTATTTTACTACATTGTGCCTCATCGTCTCGACAGGTGCGATGTGCAGCGGCAGCGTATCACTTTATCCATGACCGACATGCCCATAGGTTGGATGACGTGGGGGCCGCTTGCCAGTCTCGTGGTTCGGTCGGCATGCCAAGCGGCGGTGGGTTTTGCTTGCCGGTGGTCAGGTGTCGCGTCTAGTGTTTGGCAAGTCAGCGAAGTGAAGGTCGTCATGTGTCAGGTTCGCAGGCCCGCATTGTGACGGACTGGCGCGTAACGAGGCGCTAAGGTAGGGTAGGCGCATTTTTCGCCGGGCGGTCCCCGGTCACGACATCACTGCCGACGCCTTGCTAAAGAGCGTCGGCCATGCGAGCGGAGCATTATGGGCAAGTCACTGGTCATCGTGGAGTCGCCGGCCAAGGCCAAGACGATCAACAAGTATCTCGGCAACGATTTCGTGGTGAAATCGAGTGTCGGGCACATCCGCGACTTGCCGACGAGTGGCAGCGGCAAGAATGCCACCGATCCCAAGGAACGGGCCCGCCAGGCAGCGGCAACACGCAAGATGTCGCCTGACGAAAAAGCTACCTATAAAAAGCACAAGCAGTGGAGTCAGTTGGTGCGGCGCATGGGGATCGACCCCGAGCACGGTTGGGAAGCTGATTACCAGATCCTGCCAGGCAAGGAAAAGGTCGTCGCCGAGCTCAAGAAGCATGCAGAAAAGGCCGACGCCGTCTATCTCGCGACCGACCTGGACCGCGAAGGGGAGGCGATTGCCTGGCACTTGCAGGAAACCATCGGCGGCGATGCGTCCCGCTATCGCCGCGTGGTTTTCAATGAGATCACCAAGAATGCCATTCAGGAGGCGTTCAAGACGCCCGGTGAGCTGGACCTGTCACGCGTCGAGGCGCAGCAGGCACGGCGTTTCCTGGACCGTGTCGTAGGCTTCATGCTGTCGCCATTGTTGTGGGGCAAGATCGCGCGAGGACTGTCGGCGGGCCGGGTGCAGTCGGTGGCGGTGCGTTTGATCGTCGAGCGCGAGCGTGAGATTCGTGCCTTCGTCCCCGAAGAATTCTGGGATGTCCACGCCGATCTCGTGCCTGAAAAGGGCGATACGGCGCCGGTTCGCTTCGAGGTGGCGCGTCATAAGGGCCAGGCGTTTCGCCCCACCTCCGAACAGGAAACGCTAGAGCGTATCGCGCCGCTGCGCGAGGCCGCGCTGGCCATCACCGATCGTGACACCAAGCCGACACGTTCCAAGCCGAACGCCCCGTTCATCACCTCGACCCTGCAGCAGGCCGCCAGTGGACGCCTCGGGTTCTCGGTAAAGAAGACCATGACTCTGGCGCAGCGTCTCTACGAGGCGGGTTACATCACCTATATGCGTACCGACTCGACTAACCTCTCGCAAGACGCGGTGGAGAGTGCTCGGGCGTATATCGATGAGCGCTTCGGCCAGGCGTACCTGCCTGAGTCGCCCAACCGTTATGCCAGCAAGGAGGGCGCGCAGGAAGCACACGAGGCGATTCGCCCTACCGAGGTGACGCAAAATGCTGACGATCTAGCGGTGGAACGCGATGCGCAGCGCCTTTACGAGTTGATCTGGCGCCAGTTCGTGGCCTGCCAGATGGTGCCGGCGGAATACCTGGCGACGACGCTTACCGTCGAGGCCGAAGAGTTCGAACTCAAGGCGCGTGGTCGAGTGCTCAAGTTCGACGGTTACACGCGGGTGATGAAGCCGGCGGGCAAGAAAGAAGAAGATCAAGCGCTGCCGGATCTCGAGGAAGGGCAATCGATGACCCTGCAGGCCCTCGATCCCCAGCAACATTTTACCAAGCCGACGGCGCGTTATACCGAGGCGAGCCTGGTCAAGGAACTCGAAAAGCGTGGCATCGGGCGGCCTTCCACCTATGCCTCGATCATTTCCACGATCCAGGATCGCGGTTACGTCAAGCTCGAGAGTCGCCGTTTCTATGCTGAGAAACTGGGCGATATCGTCACCGACCGGCTGGCCGAATCGTTCAGCGACCTGATGGATTACGGCTTCACTGCACGCATGGAAGATCATCTCGACGAGATCGCCACCGGTAACCGCGAATGGCGTGAGCTGCTGGATGCCTTTTACGCCGAGTTCAAGGCCAAGCTCGAGCATGCCGAGGCCGAAGAGGGTATGCGGCCGAATCAGCCGGTGCCGACGGATATCGACTGTCCCACTTGTGGTCGTAAGATGCAGATTCGCACGGCATCGACCGGTGTCTTTCTAGGGTGTTCGGGCTACAACCTGCCCCCCAAGGAGCGGTGCAAGACGACCATCGATCTTATCCCCGGTGATGAGGCGGTGGCGTCGGATGCCGATGATGAAGCTGAAACCGAAGCCTTGCGCGCCAAGCGTCGTTGCCCGGAATGCGGCACGGCAATGGATAGCTACTTGATCGACGAGACCCGCAAGCTGCATATCTGTGGCAACAGCCCCGATTGCAGCGGGTATGAAATCGAGCAAGGCAAGTTTCGTATCAAAGGCTATGATGGCCCGACCATCGAGTGCGACAAGTGCGGCAGCGAGATGCAGCTCAAGTCCGGGCGTTTCGGTAAGTACTTCGGCTGTACCAACGAGAACTGCAAGAATACCCGCAAGCTGCTCAAGAGCGGCGAAGTCGCACCACCCAAGATGGACCCGATCCCCATGCCTGAGTTGGCCTGCCAGAAGGTCGAGGATCATTACGTGTTGCGCGATGGCGCCAGCGGCCTGTTTCTGGCGGCGAGTCAATTTCCCAAGAACCGTGAAACGCGTCCTCCTTTGGTCAAGGAACTCAAGGCGCACCGCGATGAATTGCCCGAGAAGTATCACTTCTTGCTCGATGCGCCGAGCGAAGACCCGGATGGTCGTGACGCGCAGATCCGTTTCTCGCGCAAGACCAAAAGCCAGTACGTGATGAGTGAGCGTGATGGCAAGGCCAGCGGCTGGCGGGCCGAGTTCGAAGACGGGAAGTGGCGGATCGAGGATAAGCGCAAATGACACCGAGAGGTCGTACCAATCAACTGCTCTATCATGCCCAGTTGTTATTGGATACCGCCTGGGCCGATGACGAGCATAGCGATGCCCGGCGCATGGCGCATGAAGAAGGCGCTCTGGTCACGCTGGAGCTGGCACTCAACGCGGCGCTGCGTGAGCTGACCGAGCATGCGCAACTCTCGCGTCACGATTGGCGCGAGCTGCTGGCCGATCAAGGCCCGTCACCCGCGGGTGTCGTGCAGTTGCGTGAGCTGGCGCGACGTGAAGGTAGCTGGCTGGAGCGCTTGCTGGCGCATCTCGAGTATGTACATGACATCGAGGGCGCGTCGCGTCGACGTACCGGTGGTTCGAACATGATCGCCAGCGCCTCTGGCATGGCCTTGTCCGATGAGCTCGACGCATGCATCGTGGCGTTCAAGGCCCAGCTCGACGAACTGCGCGAGACCAGTGAGGAGTGGTGACGCCGCATGCATGCGGTGGTATCCTGTAGACAATGAAAAGAAACGACCATGGCGTTTGCCTTGGTCGTTTTTTATTGGGACAAACGGGAGAATATAGCGTGTCCGATACCGCGATTCTGGAAATCGTCGAGCTTGCCGATGGCGAAGTCGTGCTACGGCCTTCCGAAACCGACGGCGAGCCATTGGTAAGCATTCGTTTCTCGGAGGAGGCGCTGGATTTATTGCGTCAGAGCCGCTTCGAGGTAGCGCGCGAGATGATCGATCATGCGATCACCCGGACGCGCTTGTGGGAAGGTAACGAAGAAGAAGCCCCGGAGGTCCCCGAAACGGTGCATTGAGGTACATTGCTTACTGATCAACACTGGTCTTGTCGCCAAGACGTCCGGTTGCCGATAAGTTGCCTGGTGTCGTCGTGTATGCCGTCATGAATTTCCTTCATGATCACTTGAAGGATATGCAGTGGTCATGGACGCTGTGGCACGGCAAAGTGAGCGCCCTAATCATAGAGCCGAGAGTCGAGAAACGCTATGAGCCAGTATCAGCCTCCATTTCGTGCTGACACCGTGGGTAGCCTGTTGCGCAGTGACGAACTCAAGCAGGCGAGACGTCGTTTCCACGCCGGGGAGAGTGACTACTCGGCGCTACGTGCCGTTGAAGACGCCGAGATTCGACGTGTCGTCGCCAAGCAGGAAGCGCTGGGTCTGAAGGCAGTCACCGATGGCGAGTTCCGCCGCGCCTGGTGGCATTTCGATTTTCTCGAAGGCCTCAAGGGCGTAGAAGGTTATAGCTCGGATCAAGGGATCCAGTTTCAGGGGCGTCAGACGCAGGCACGCAGTGTGCGCGTGACCGACAAGCTGGGTTTTGACCCCGAGCATCCAATGCTTGGACATTTTCGTTTCCTGGCGGATACGGTCGACAAGGCAACGCCCAAGATGACGCTGCCGAGCCCAAGTGTGCTGCACTTCCGTGGCGGTCGCCGCAACATCGACAGCAGTGTCTATCCTTCCCTTGATACCTTCTTCGCTGACCTGGCCGACACCTACCGTGACGTGGTCAAGCATTTTTACGCGGCGGGTTGCCGGTATCTACAGCTCGATGACACGGTCTGGGCGTACCTGTGCTCTGACAAGGAGCTGGCGGCGGCGCGTGAGCGTGGCGAGGACGCCGATCGTCTGCAACATATCTATGCCGAGGTGCTTAACCACGCATTGGCTGAGCGTCCCGACGACCTGCATGTCAGCCTGCACGTGTGCCGCGGCAACTTCCGCTCGACATGGATCAGCGAAGGCGGTTACGAGCCAGTGGCCGAGACGCTGCTAGGACGTGTCGACGTCGATGCCTACTTTCTGGAATACGACACCGAGCGGGCGGGCGGCTTCGAACCGCTGCGCTTTCTGCCTGAAGGCCGCAAGCAGGCCGTCCTGGGACTGATTACCAGCAAGAGCGGTGAGCTCGAGCCCGCCGATACGGTCAGTGCTCGCATCGCCGAAGCATCGCGTTATGCACCGCTTTCCCAGCTTTGTCTGAGTCCGCAGTGCGGCTTTGCCTCCACCGAGGAAGGCAATTTGCTCAGCGAAGCGCAGCAATGGGATAAGCTGCGCCATGTCGTGGATATTGCCAAGGCGGTTTGGCAAGACTGAGTCCAATCTTGCTCGTTGATACTGTGCGCCTCCGCATGCTCGCATGTGGGGGCGCTTTATCGTATAGAGACTCCATGCGGCCGAAACGTTGTTGATGCGGTATTTCTTGCTGTCTTCTCGTGCCATGTAACCAAAGGTTACCTTTTTTGTGCGGGGAATTATGATGCTGCTTAGTCTCATCGGTGTGACGATTCGGCGACGAATGGAAGCATCAGGAGCGCGTCATCATGGTCAGTGTGGGTAAATTTAACGCCTCTCAGGCAATTGATGTTGGCGATATTAGCGGTATTCGTATTATCCTGTGAGCGGTACATGAAGGGACCTGATGTATCAGGGCTTCATCACCATTCACAGAAAGGCTTTCAAGGAGAACGCAGATGTTGTCCAACAGTAAGAACACGCTCAAGCTTCTGGTTGCCGCTGGCTCTCTGGTCGTGCTGGCAGGCTGTGCTTCTCATCAGGAAGAGATGAAGAGCGACATCGCGCAGGCGCAGGCCGATGCGTCTGAAGCCAAGAGCATGTCTCAGCAGGCAATGAATGCTGCGCAACAGGCTCAGCGTGATGCGCAGGCTGCGCTTGAAGCGGCTCAGCGTAACCGTGCCGCGATGGACCGCATGTTCGAGAAGTCCATGCGTAAGTAATGGCTAGGTAGCATGAGCATGGGCGGCGCTATGCGTCCGCCCTGGAAAAGGGCCTCACTATTCGGTGGGGCCTTTTTTTATAGATGGAGCACCAACTATCGACGACGAGGATGACGCAACCTGGGGGGTTCGGTGTAGGCTAGCGCCTTGTCACGATTATTCGGAGTGGAACATGAGGCGATGGATGCGAGCCTTGGTGATGGCCCTGGCAGGGTTGTCGTTGATGGTGTCAGGTGGGGTATATGCACTGGCGGCCGGCGATGAAGAAGTCTGGGTCTTGATCGACGAGAATACCTCTACGCTTGATATCTATCGCGGTGATACGCGTATCGAGCGTTTCGAGCCTGTCTCGCTGGGGCGTGGAGGCGCTGCGCGCATGCGGCAGAAAGGGAGCGAGATGACCCCGACGGGGGAGTTTCACATCAATCGCATCAACCTCGACAGCAAGTTCAATATCTTCCTGGGATTGAATTATCCCAAGCTTGAGACCGCACTCCGAGCGATGCGGGCTGGGCTGATGTCACCGACCGAGTATGCTGATTTTCAGGATGCCTATTATCGTAATGGAACACCGCCACAGGATACGGTATTGGGTGGCTATATCGGCATTCATGGTCTGGGGGCCGGCGATCCTGAGGTTCATCGGCTCTTTAACTGGACGGAAGGATGTGTGGCGGTCACTAACGCTCAAATCGAAGAATTGACGCGCCTGGTGTCGATCGGTACACGCGTCGTGATTCGGGGGGATGACGATGCATCGGTCGTCCCCCCTCGTGACAAGCTGCAAACCAGTATTCAGACCTCGATGGATTGATAAAGCAGCTGTGGCGGTGTCGGTAAGGCATCGTACAGGCTGCCTGGCATGGGAACCTGCGGTGCTTGTTCTTTCTTCGGTTCGACATTCAGTGCCACCAGGGCGCCACTGGATATCAGGACAGCGCTCGTCAGGCGCTGGTGATCGATAGCATTCTTAATGTCGTGATGTTTCAAGGTCGCGACGAGTGCTTCACTAGCGTCCAGGACGCGTTTGAGCACCGGGGACTGCCGGTCCTCCTCCAGCAGCGGGAAGGATTGCACGTAGAGCGTCCCGTCGCGCCAACCGAATTTGGTAGGTTCGCTGATCAGGTTCACTTTGGTGCCCACGGGAAGCTTGCCGAAAAGGTGCTCCACGTCTTCTGGATACATGCGAATGCAGCCATGGGTCACGCGCATGCCGATACCCTGCGGTCGGTTGGTGCCATGAATCAGGTAACCGGGAATGTCGAGACGCATCTTGTATTGGCCCAGTGGGTTGTCGGGACCTGGGGGCACTACGCTCGCCAGCTCCCGGCCATCTGCGGCATGTTCTTCAATGATTGACTGGGGCGGATACCAGGCCGGATTTTTCTGCTTGGCGGTGATCCGCGTCTCGCCCAGGGGAGTCGACCAATCCATGCGCCCGACGCTGATGGCATACGTCGTCACTTGGGCCGGTTTGCCCTTTTCACGCGGCGGGTAGTAATAGAGGCGCATTTCGGGAATATTGACGACAACCCCTTCATGCTCGGCATCAGGCAAGATGAAACGGGTGGGAACCGTGATCTCGGTGCCTTCACCGGGATACCAGACGCTGGTGTCCGGGTTCGCACGCTGCATGGCTTCATAGCCAATGCCATACTGACGACCGATGTCGAGTAGCGTGTCTTCCTTTTCGGTTTCGATGACGCGTGCCTTGCCGACGATGTTTCCGTTCTCGGGGATCTCGAAGTGCGTGACACGCTGGTCGTGAGGCGCCGCCGTGGTTGGCGGCAAGCCGGCCACTTCGGGATTGATGACGGGCCCTGGCGCGGGGTCGGCCCATCCCATCGTGGAAAGAGAGAGCAATGAGGCCAGCAAGAAGGGCGCTAGGCCGCGGGAAGTAACCGGCATGGAGAGGGACTCTTTTTCGATCAGGCGCGTGGCGGATGCCACGGTCACCTGCATTCTGGCGTATTTTCATGCCGACACAAGCCTCCAGCGGGCTTTGTGGCGCGCATCCGTGCGTCTCTGCAAGCGTTGATAGGGCGCCCGCATGGCGAGCGTTACCTGTTACGCCGCTTCCGTCTTGCGATTGAGTTGTCCGAGTAGCGCTTCGAGCAGGGCAAAGCGTTGCTCCTCGTCGTTCATGTCACCTTCAAAGCGCAGCGTGTCCGCGCCATCCAGTCGATAGTGCGCCGGGTCCTGCTGAATCATTTGGACCAGCGTCATGGGGTCGACGGCGGTGTGCGTGCCAAAGGTGAGACGGCCACGCTCGGCGCCGGCTTCAAGACGCACGATGCCCAGGCGTTCGGCGCGTTGGCGCAGCCGGGTCTGGCGGAAAAGCGTCTTGAGCGGCCCTGGTAGCAGGCCGAAGCGGTCGATCATTTCGACCTGCAATTCCTTGAGTTCGGCCTCGCTCTCGGCGTTGGCGATGCGCTTGTACATGATCAGACGCTGCTGCACGTCGGGCAGGTAATCATTGGGGATCAATGCCGGTAGGTTGAGGCTGATTTCAACACCATCGTCCAGCGGCGATTCGATATTGGGCGTCTTGCCGCTCTTGATGGCCTTGACCGCGCGGTCGAGCATTTGCATGTAAAGGCTATAACCGACCGTCTCCATTTGCCCGCTTTGCTCATCACCCAGCAGCTCACCGGCACCGCGAATTTCCATATCGTGGCTGGCGAGGGTGAAGCCGGCCCCAAGATCTTCCGCCTGGCTAATGGCGTCGAGGCGCTTGAGAGCATCCTGGGTCATGGCCTTGGGCGGGGGCGTGAGCAGGTAGGCATATGCCTGGTGGTGGCTGCGACCGACACGACCACGTAGCTGGTGCAGTTGGGCAAGCCCGAACTTGTCAGCGCGCTCGATGATGATGGTATTGGCGCTGGGCACGTCGATGCCGGTTTCGATGATCGTCGAGCACACCAGTACGTTGAAACGCTTGTGATAGAAGTCCGACATCACGCGTTCCAGCGCCCGCTCGGGTAGCTGGCCGTGGGCGACGGCCACGCGCGCCTCGGGCACTAACTCGGCGACCCGTTCGGCGGTGGTCTCTATCGTCTTGACTTCGTTGTGCAGGAAGTACACCTGACCACCGCGCAGGATCTCGCGTAGCAGGGCTTCCTTCAGGACGCCCTCGTTGCGCTGTTGCACGAAGGTCTTGACCGATAGGCGGCGTGCCGGGGGGGTAGCGATGATCGAGAGATCGCGAATGCCACTCATCGCCATGTTTAGGGTACGAGGGATCGGGGTCGCGGTGAGCGTGAGGATGTCGATCTCGGCCCGCAGGCTCTTGAGCTTTTCCTTCTGAGAGACGCCGAAGCGGTGTTCCTCGTCGATGATCAACAGTCCCATGTTGGGAAGCGACATCGACTTGGAAAGCAGCTTGTGGGTGCCGATGACGATATCGGCACGGCCTTCGGTGATGCGATCCAGCGACGCTTGTTGTCCCTTGCCGGCGGTGAAACGCGAGAGCAGTTCGATCTGGACCGCAGTATCCGCGAAGCGGTCGCGAAAATTATCGTAGTGCTGTTGGGCGAGCAGGGTAGTGGGCACCAGCACCACTACTTGACGACCGGAATGCACGGCGAGAAAGGCCGCGCGCATGGCGACCTCGGTCTTGCCGAAACCTACGTCGCCGCAGACCACACGATCCATCGGGCGTGGCGCGGTCATGTCATCGATCACCGCATCGATGGCGGCGTGTTGATCGGGTGTTTCCTCGAAGGGGAAGCTGGCCGTGAAGCGTGCGTATTCCTCGCCGGGTGCGTCGCAGGCGAAGCCTTCGCGCGCTTCGCGTCGAGCGTAGGTGTCCAGCAGCTCGGCGGCGGTATCGCGTACCTTCTCGGCCGCCTTGCGCTTGGCCTTGTCCCAGGTTTCCGAGCCGAGTTTATGCAGCGGAGCCAATTCATCGGTGGCTCCCGCGTAACGCGAGATGAGGTGCAGGCTGTCCACCGGTACGTAGAGCTTGGCGCCGCCAGCGTATTCCAGGGCCAGAAATTCGGCGGCCTGACCACCGGCTTCCAGCGTCTCGAGTCCTTGGTAACGGCCTACGCCGTGGCTCTGGTGAACCACCGGAGAGCCGGGTCGTAATTCCGCCAGATGGCGTACGGCGAGCTCGTTGTCATCGGTCACCCGACCACGGCGGCGTGCCTGGCGAACGACATCGCCGTACAGCTCGGTTTCGGTGATGACGCAGGTGGCGGGGCTGTCGAGCCATAGCCCTTCATCGAGGCTGCCCGCGCAAATCGCCAGCGGCGCACTGCCATCCAGGAAGTGTTGCCAGCCATCGGCCACGGCCAGAGGGCGCTCCAGCGGGGCGAGGGTTTCTTCCAGTGCTTCGCGGCGTCCACTCGACTCAGCGACCAGCAACACGCGCGGGGCGTCGGGGGCACCGAGAAACGCCTCCAATTTGGCGAGGGGGTGATGGCCACGTGCATGGATGGCCACATCCGGGAGGGGGCGCGTGGCCGGTATCTTGGCATGCGGATGCGGTTCGTCGTCGTCAACCAGTGCCACGCGCGGGTGCTGCTTGATGGAAGCGAACACCTCGGGTACGGGGATGAAGGCATGTGCCGGTGGCAGCAAGGGCCGCGTAGGGTCGACCCCCAGATTGTCGTAGCGACTTTCAATGGCGCTCCAGTGGTGCTCGGCCGCCTCGTGGACGCCGGGCATCAGGGCGATGCGCGTATGCGCATTCAGATGCTCGAACAGGCTTGCGGTCTCCTCGAAGAACAGCGGCAGGTACTGTTCCAGTCCGGGAGACGGGATGCCCTTGAGCGCGTCGTTGTACAGTGGGCATTGGCGAGGGTCGACGTCGAACAATGTCTCGAAGCCCTCGCGGAAGCAGGCGATTGCCGAGCGCGATAGCGAATATTCGTGCGCCGGCAGCAACTCTACGCGCTCGACCTTGTCTAGAGAGCGCTGAGAATCGGGATTGAAATAGCGCAGCGTATCGACTTCGTCATCGAACAGGTCTATACGCAGTGGGTGGTCGCTCCCCATGGGGTAAAGGTCGATCAAGGCGCCACGAAACGCGTACTCGCCGGGCTCGTAAACGGTTTCTACTGCACGGTAGCCGGCCCGTGAAAGACGCTCCCGAAAGCCTTCCCGATCGAGTTGCATGCCGGTGTTTAGGGTGAGTACCCGACCGGCGATGTAATCGGTGGGCGGAAGGCGCTGCATCAAGGTGTTGATGGGCACCACGACGATGCCGCGCGTCCCTTCTTGTAGCTGACGCAGCGTCTTGAGGCGTGTCGAGACGATGTCCTGATGTGGCGAAAAGCTGTCGTAGGGCAACGTTTCCCAGTCGGGGAACGACAAGATGGGATGGTCGGCGAAGAATTGCAGCGCGCTTTCAAGGCGTTGGGCATTGGCGGTGTCGGGCGCCACGATCATCAGCGGTGCGTCGTCGGCGAGGCGTGCCAATGCCAGAGCGCTAGCGGCGGCATGCGGACGCTGCCAGTAGACGGTGTCACGCACGCCCTGGGGATGCGGCGGATCGAGCGGTGAGAAATACGACATGATGCGCTTCAGTTTCTAAGTCGAGACGATGATAGCAGGCAAACAGGAATCGGGGCGATGCGTGAGGATTTAAAGCCAGGCCTGGCCCCGATCTTGTAGTCGAAAATAGCGATGCTAAGCAGTGTTCAATGCCTGTTTTTGGCCCTGTAGTCAAGGCCCTGTTGGTGTAGTGGAATTACACCGCATGCGACCAAGCAAGCATTGCTAAGGGTGTGAAAAGCTCAGGATAATAGGTTCGTTTTTCGTTCCCCGCCGCCATGACGAGGCCCACCGTGAGTCAGGAAAAGCTCGAGACCTATTTTCAGGATTGGCAAGAAAACGAAGCCTTGGCCGAGGAGATGATTCCGCTGCTAGGGCGCCTCTACCGCAAGTACAATGTCGTGCCATCTCTCTACGGGCGTTCGTTGATCAATCGCTCGGTCATACGCATTCTCAAGAACCATCGCTACGTCAAGAAAGTTGAAGGCATTGAGCTCTCGGTGCGCGATACGTTGCCAATGGTCAAGGCCATGACTGAACTCGAGCTGGGGCCGGCGCACATCGACATCGGCAAGTTGGGGGTGGCCTTCAAGCGTTCCGGGCAAGACGATGTCAGAGCTTTTCTCGAAACGGAACTGGCCGATATCGTGGGTCGTCATGCGGATACCGGCATGGGCGGTGAGCCCAAGGATGTCGTGCTCTACGGCTTCGGCCGCATCGGTCGCTTGCTGGCACGTATCCTGATCGAAAAAGCGGGTGGCGGAAACCTGCTGCGCTTGCGAGCCATCGTGGTGCGGGGTGGGGGCGATGACCTCGAGAAGCGTGCCAGCCTGTTGCGTCGCGATAGTGTGCACGGGCCGTTCGCCGGTACGATTCGGGTCGATCACGAGAATCAGGCGATCATCGCCAACGGCAACTATATCCAGATCATTCATGCCGATTCGCCCAGTGAAATCGACTACACCGCGTATGGCATCCAGAGTGCCCTGATCGTCGATAACACTGGCAAATGGCGCGACGCGGAAGGCTTGTCCCAGCATCTAGCGTCCAGGGGGGCGGCGAAGGTGCTGTTGACTGCCCCCGGCAAGGGTGACGTCAAGAATATCGTGCATGGCATCAATCACGACGAGATTGCCGACGACGACCGCGTGATTTCGGCGGCGTCGTGCACCACCAATGCGATCGTGCCCATTCTCAAGTCGGTCAACGACGAGTTCGGCATCGTGCATGGGCACGTCGAGACGGTGCATGCCTACACCAACGACCAGAACTTGATCGACAATTATCACAAGGGCGATCGTCGGGGACGCAGTGCCGCGCTGAACATGGTGCTGACCGAAACCGGCGCCGCCAAGGCCGTGTCCAAGGCACTGCCTGAACTGTCGGGCAAGCTCTCCGGTAATGCCATTCGCGTGCCCACGCCCGATGTGTCCATGGCCATCCTCAATCTTACGCTGGACAAGCCCACCAACCGCGAGGCACTGAACGAGTACCTGCGGAATATGGCCTTGCATTCCCGCATGCAAAAGCAGATCGACTACGTCGACTCGCCGGAGGTGGTGTCGTCGGATTTCGTGGGCAATCGCCATGCCGGCATCATCGATGCTCAGGCGACGATCGCCGATGATCGTCAGGTCGTGCTCTATGTGTGGTATGACAACGAATTCGGCTATAGCTGTCAGGTCGTGCGTATCCTCCAGCACATGTCTAACGTGCGTTTCGTGTACTTGCCGCGCGAGACGCGTTGAGTATTTCTCGCTTCATGCCCTCCTGCGTCCCGACCTCGGGGCGCAGCCTTTTCCCGCATGCATCATCGTAAGCCCCATACTTCCTAAGGTTATGTAGTCATTCGGGCCTTGTCTCTCTATAATGGTGCCCGATTTTGGGGACGGCCCTTGGCCATGGGCCGAAAGAAGCAATCGTCTGATAAGAAAAGAATCACGACTTCCGTGAAGACTGCCCGAGCTCTACCGCCTCTATAAAACGCGTGGCGAGTGCGTGGGCGTTCATGGACCCCTTTCCTTTCGCAACATCAGATCCGACAACTGGGCGAGACTATGATCGAAGTCAAACGAGGCCTGGATCTCCCCATCGCCGGGTCGCCTGAGCAGCGCATACACGATGCGCCGCCGGTGCGACACGTGGCGATCCTCGGCACCGACTACGTGGGCATGAAGCCAACGATGGAGGTTCGAGAGGGGGACAAGGTAAAACTGGGCCAGCTACTTTTCACCGATAAGAAGATCCCGGGGGTACGGTTCACGGCACCTGGCGCAGGCGAGGTGGTGGCGATCAACCGTGGCGAGAAGCGGCGCCTGCTGTCGGTTGTCATCAAGCTCGATGATCACGAAGAGGCCGTATCCTTCACGGCGCATGGCGCGGACGCGTTGGAACGGCTGGAGCGTCAGACGGTCGTGGATCAATTAGTCGATTCGGGGCTCTGGACTGCACTCAGGACTCGCCCTTATTCTCGCACGCCTGCACCCGATGCCGTCCCCGCCGATATTTTCGTTACCGCCATCGATACGCATCCTCTCTCTGCCGACCCCAATGTGGTGATCGGCGAGGACGCCGTTGCCTTCGAGCAGGGCCTCAAGGTACTCAAGCACCTGACGCCGGGTCAGGTGTTCGTCTGCCATGGGCAAGGCGCCGAGCTACCGGGTGGCGAGCTCGAAGGCGTGCGTTTCGAGGCTTTCGCCGGCCGGCATCCCGCCGGGCTGGTGGGGACGCACATCCATTACCTCTCGCCGGTGAGTCTTGCACGTCAGGTTTGGCACCTCGGTTATCAGGATGTCATCGCCTTCGGCAAGTTGTTTGCCGAAGGGCGCCTGGAGACACAGCGCGTCGTGGCCGTCGGCGGTCCGCGCGCCAAGCAGCCGCGCTTGTTGCGGACGCGTCTTGGGGCGAGCAGCAGTGAGTTGCTGGAGGGGGAAGTCGAAGCGCCCGATGACACTCGCGTGATTTCAGGCTCGGTCTTCGGTGGCGAGATCGCCGAAGGCTCGCGGCGCTTCCTGGGCCGTTTTCATCGCCAGTTCACGCTACTCGAAGAGGGCAACAAGCGTGCCTTCCTGGGCTGGCTGTCGCTGGGGGTGCGGCGTCATTCGGTGATGGGGATCTATGTCTCCCAGTTTCTGGGGCTCAATCGGTATTCACCGAATACGTCCACTAACGGTTCCGAGCGCGCGATGGTGCCGGTGGGGGCCTACGAACGCGTGATGCCGCTGGATATCATGCCGACGCAGCTGCTGCGCTCATTGATCGTGGGCGACATCGAGACCTCGATGGAACTCGGCTGTCTGGAGCTGGATGAAGAAGATCTCGCGCTTTGTACCTACGTTTGCCCCGGCAAGTACGAGTACGGCCCCATCCTGCGTGATAACCTCACCATGATCGAGAAAGAGGTCTGACGATGGGAATTCGTAATACGCTCGACAAGCTCGAGCCGCATTTTCACCAGGGCGGTAAATACGAGAAGTTCTACGCGCTGTACGAAGCGGTCGATACCATCTTCTATTCGCCCCCGGACGTGACCAAGAGCACGGCGCACGTGCGTGATGGCATCGATCTGAAGCGCATCATGATCACGGTATGGCTGTGCACCTTTCCGGCGATGTTCTTCGGCATGTACAACGCCGGCCTGCAGGCCAACATGGCAATCGGTGATGGCTTCGGTGCGCTGAGCGGATGGCGTGAAGCCATCACCATGGCGCTGGCGGGGAGTCACGACCCCGGCAGCATCTGGGCCAATTTCGTGCTCGGCGCCACTTATTTTCTACCTATCTATCTGGTGACCTTCCTCGTCGGCGGGTTCTGGGAAGTGCTGTTCGCCGTCAAGCGTGGCCATGAGGTCAACGAAGGCTTCTTTGTCACTTCCGTGCTTTATGCGTTGATCCTGCCCGCGACTATTCCGTTGTGGCAGGTGGCCTTGGGTATCACCTTCGGGGTCGTGATCGGCAAGGAAATTTTCGGCGGCACGGGCAAGAACTTCCTGAATCCGGCGCTGACCGGGCGCGCCTTCTTGTATTTCGCCTATCCGGCACAAATTTCCGGCGATAGCGTGTGGGTTGCGGCCGACGGTTATACCGGTGCAACGCCGCTTTCCACGGCGGCTCAGAATGGCATGGGGGCCGTGCAGCAGGCGCATAGCTGGTGGGACGCCTTCCTGGGCTTCATTCCCGGCTCGGTGGGGGAAACCTCGACATTGGCGATCCTCATCGGCGCGGCGGTATTGTTGATCACGCGTATCGCCTCGTGGCGCATCATGCTGGGCGTGTTCGTGGGCATGGCGCTGACCGCGATGCTGTTCACTTCGGTCGGTTCGGAAAGCAATCCCATGTTCGGCATGCCGTGGTACTGGCATTTCGTGCTGGGTGGCTTCGCCTTTGGCATGGTATTCATGGCCACCGACCCGGTGTCGGCGTCGATGACCGATCGGGGGAAATTGTTGTTCGGCCTCTTGATCGGGGTGATGACAGTCTTGATCCGCGTGGTCAATCCCGCGTTTCCGGAAGGCATCATGCTGGCGATCCTGTTCGCCAACCTGTTCGCACCGATGATCGATCACTTCTTCGTGCAGGCCAATATCAAGCGCCGCCAGAAGCGTGACGCCGCGTATTCCACCGCGACGAACGAGGAGACCACCTGATGGCCGGTAACAACTCCATCAAAAAGACGCTGATGGTCGCGCTCGCGTTATGCATCGTGTGTTCGGTAGTGGTCTCGACCGCTGCCGTCGTGCTGCAGCCCATGCAAGAGCGCAATCAGGAGCTTGATCGCAAGAGCAACATTCTCCAGGTCGCAGAGATTTACAAGCCGGGGATGGATGTCGAAGCGGCGTTCGATAAGTTGATCACTTCGCGTGTGATCAACCTGAAGACAGGCGAATATACCGAACGGTTCGACCCGCAGAGTTATAACCAGTTCGAGGCGGCCAAGGATCCTGCGACGTCGCGCACGCTGTCGGGTGAAGAAGATAAAGCGGGGATCGGTCGGGAGGAAATGTACTCGACCGTGTATCTTGTCGGCGACCCCAAGGATCCCAGACAGATCGTCCTGCCCATTCGTGGACAGGGGCTTTGGGGTTTGATGCGTGGCTTCTTGGCACTAAAGGGTGATGGCAATACTATTACCGGTTTGTCCTACTATTCTCACTCCGAAACGCCGGGGCTCGGTGGCGAGGTCGATAATCCTCGTTGGAAGGCCAAGTGGGATGGCAAGGAAATCTATGCCGACAAGGGCATGGAGCCGGAGATCTCCCTGGTCAAAGGGGGCGCCGAAACCAAGTATGAGGTCGATGCCTTGTCCGGTGCGACGCTGACCAGCCGAGGTGTCACCAACATGCTGCATTTCTGGCTGAGCGAGAGTGGCTTCGGCCCCTACCTCGCCCGCTTCCACGGCAATTCCGAAGGAGCGTGAACATGGCTGCTGATTCCGTTAAAAACACCGTTCTTTCGCCGGTCTTCAAGAACAATCCCATCGCACTACAAGTGCTGGGGATCTGTTCGGCACTGGCGGTGACCAATTCCATGAGTGTGTCGTTGGTCATGGGCCTGGCCGTTATCGCGGTCACGGCGTTTTCCAACCTGTTCGTTTCGTTGATTCGTCAGCACATTCCGTCGTCGATCCGCATCATCGTGCAGATGACCATCATTGCCTCGCTGGTCATCGTGGTCGATCAGGTGCTCAAGGCATATGCCTATGAGATGTCCAAGCAGTTGTCGGTCTTCGTCGGACTAATCATCACTAACTGCATCGTCATGGGCCGTGCCGAGGCTTATGCCATGCAGAACGGCCCCGTCATGAGCTTTCTCGATGGGGTCGGCAATGGCTTGGGGTATGCGGTGATCCTGCTGTTTGTAGGCTTTGTCCGTGAGCTTTTCGGTTCGGGCAGTGTGTTCGGCTTCACGGTCCTTACGCCGGTCCAGAATGGTGGTTGGTACGTCCCCAATGGCTTGATGCTGTTGCCACCGTCGGCGTTCTTCGTCATCGGCTTGCTCATCTGGGGCCTGCGCAGCGTGCGCACCGAGCAGGTCGAAAAGGCCGAGTATCGGATCGTGGCCAACAGCAAGGCTAAGATTAAGGAGTCCGTGTGATGTTTGAACATTACCTGAGCCTTTTCGTCAAGGCAGTGTTCGTGGAGAACATGGCACTGGCTTTCTTCCTTGGCATGTGTACGTTTCTTGCCGTTTCCAAGAAGATTTCCTCGGCTATCGGTCTGGGGATCGCGGTCGTGGTGGTGCTGACGATCACCGTGCCGGTCAATAACCTGATCCTGACATATCTGTTGAAGGAGGGGGCGCTGACCTGGACGGGCCTGGAAGGCGCCGAAAACATCGATCTGTCGTTCCTGGGGCTTTTGAGCTATATCGGCGTCATCGCTGCGCTGGTGCAGATCCTCGAGATGTTTCTGGATAAGTTCGTCCCCGCGCTCTATAACGCGCTGGGCGTTTTTCTGCCGTTGATCACGGTGAATTGCGCGATTCTCGGCGCCTCGCTGTTCATGGTGGAGCGAAGCTACAACTTCGGCGAGTCGGTGATCTATGGTGCCGGGGCTGGCTTCGGCTGGGCGCTGGCGATCGCTGCATTGGCAGGGATTCGTGAAAAGCTCAAGTACAGTGACGTGCCAGCCAGCCTCCAAGGGTTGGGGATTACGTTCATTACCGTCGGACTGATGTCTTTGGGCTTCATGTCCTTCTCCGGCATCCAGCTCTAAGCAATGGAAATAGGAAACCGACATGGTTGATACATCCATCATCGTGCTCGGCGTCGTCATGTTCACCGTGATCGTGCTCGGTCTGGTGGCCGTGATCCTGACGGCGCGCAGTCGTCTGGTCAGCAGCGGCGACGTCTCCATAGAGATCAACGGCGACCCCGAGAACACCCTGACGACCCAGGCCGGCGGCAAGTTGTTGCAAACACTGGCTGCCAACGGCATCTTTCTTTCCTCCGCCTGCGGCGGGGGCGGTTCCTGCGCACAGTGCAGATGCCGTGTGGTCGATGGCGGTGGGTCGATTCTGCCCACTGAGGAGTCCCACTTCACCCTGCGCGAGAAGAAAGAAGGCTGGCGGTTGTCTTGTCAGGTGCCAGTCAAGCAGGACATGAAGGTCGAGGTGCCCGAAGAGGTCTTCGGCGTCAAGAAGTGGGAATGCGAGGTCATCGAAAATCCTAACGTTGCCACTTTCATCAAGGAGCTCAATCTCAAGCTTCCCGAAGGCGAGGATGTGGCGTTTCGTGCCGGTGGTTACGTGCAGCTGGTAGCCCCGCCCTACGACATCAAGTTCTCGGACTTCGATATCGAGGATGAATATCGCGGCGATTGGGAGAAGTTCAATCTCTTCGATGTCTCCCACAAGAACGACGAGGAGGTCATCCGTGCGTATTCGATGGCTAACTACCCGGATGAGAAGGGCATCCTCAAGTTCAATATCCGTATCGCCACGCCGCCCCCCAATACCGACCACCCGCCGGGGCTGATGTCGACGTATGCCTTCGCGCTCAAGCCGGGCGACAAAGTCACGGTGATGGGGCCTTTCGGTGAGTTTTTCGCCAAGGACTCCGATGCAGAAATGATCTTCATCGGTGGTGGTGCGGGAATGGCGCCGATGCGCAGTCATATCTTCGATCAGCTCAAGCGTCTCGAATCGACCCGCAAGATTTCGTTCTGGTATGGCGCGCGTTCCTGGCGTGAAACCTTCTATAACGAAGAATACGATCAATTGGCTGAAGAGTTCGAAAACTTCGAATGGCATCTGGCGCTTTCCGATCCCTTACCGGAAGACAACTGGGAAGGCGATACCGGCTTCATCCATAACGTGCTTTACGAGAAGTACCTCAAGGATCATCCGGCGCCGGAAGACTGCGAGTACTACATGTGCGGCCCACCGATCATGAACGCATCGGTCATCAAGATGCTGACCGACATGGGTGTAGAGCCTGAAAACATCATGCTGGACGACTTCGGCGGATGAGGCCGGCAATGTATCGTGCAGGACCGGCCTGGATAGGGCTGGTCCTGTTTGCGTTATTGGTGCTGGCAGGTTGCGAGCAGCCGCCGCAGGCGCATCGCTTCGAGGGACCCATCTTCGGGACGGGCTATCATGTCACTGTCTACGGCGATTTCAACGAACGCCAGTTGAAGTCCATCGAAGAAGGCATCGAGACGGCGTTACATAAAGTCGATCGCTTAATGTCGACCTATAAGCCCGATTCGGAGCTATCACGTTTCAATGCCGCTCCAGTGGGGGAGCCGTTCGAGCTATCTCCGGCTACGGCACAGGTGATTGCAAAGGCGATCAAGATTGGCGATCTATCGAATGGTGCCTTCGATGTCACCATTGGCAGTGCGGTCAATCTGTGGGGCTTTGGCCCCAAGATGCATCCTGAGGAAGTGCCCAGTGACGATGAAGTCGCTCAGGCGCTGGCCAAGGTCGATTACCAGGCATTGAAGTTGAAAGGCAACCGTCTGCTCAAGACCAAGCCGGTGTATGTCGATCTTTCGGGTATCGCCAAGGGATTCGGGGTCGATCAGGTGGCGGCTCGCCTGGATGCATTAGGCGTAACGTCCTATCTCGTGGAGGTTGGAGGCGAGATTCGCACGCGGGGTACCAAGCCCAATGGTGAGCCTTGGCGTATCGCCGTGGAAAAGCCGGTTTCCCGAGAGCGTAGCGTGCAACGCGTGCTTGAACTCGAAGACGTGGCGGTGGCGACATCGGGGGATTACCGTAACTATTACGAGGAAGGTGGCCGGCGTTATTCGCATACTATCGACCCACGCACCGGTCGTCCGATCACCCATCATCTCGCCTCGGTGACGGTCGTTGCGCAGCGTTGTTCGACGGCGGATGCCTTGGCGACGGCACTAGAGGTACTGGGGCCGAAGAAGGGCATGGCATTGGCTAACCGCGAGGATATTGCGGCGTACTTCATAGTCAAAACCGATGAAGGTTTCAAGACAGAGCTTAGCGAGGCGTTTCATACCTATCTTGCGGATGAGCCGTCCGAAGGGGAAAAGCAATGACAGTATGGCTTTTGGTATTCGCATTGATGCTACTGCTATTGGCCGGTATGGCCATTGGCGTCATTCTCGGCCGTAAACCCATCGCAGGTTCATGCGGAGGGCTCAATCAGTTGGGTCTCAAGGAGGGATGCGACATCTGCGGTGGGAATGACAAGGTCTGCGAAGAAGAGAATCAAAAGCGCCGCAAGAGTGCGCGTCGTGCCAGCGACGAGAACCGGGGCGCTGACCTCGGCTACGACGCCGTTCGACGCTGACCGCACTCATCAAACACTACTGACGTGGAATCGTTGGTTGAGTCCCAGGCGCCTTAGGGCGAGTCCCGACATGCTCGCGCGGGGGATTCGGGTGTGTGCCGTGAATTCAGTACACCCGCCCATGCCCGTTTGCCGTGGCCAGTCTTGCGTTGAGACTTATCGCAGCGGTTCCTCATGCATCGAGAGGAGCAGGCGAACCTAATGGCAGTTCACAATTATGATGTGGTGGTGATTGGCTCGGGCCCCGCAGGAGAAAGCGCTGCGATCAATGCGGCCAAGCACGGCAAGCGTGTGGCCATCGTCGAGAAGCAGCAAGCGGTGGGCGGCAACTGCACCCATTGGGGCACGATCCCCTCCAAGGCGCTACGCCACCAGGTCAAGCAGATCATGCAGTTCAATACCAACCGCATGTTCCGCGACATCGGCGAACCGCGCTGGTTTTCCTTTCCTCGAGTGCTTGAACGTTCCAAGGTGACCATCGACCAGCAGGTCGAGATGCGCACTCAGTTCTATTCACGCAATCGCATCGATCTTTTCTTCGGGGTGGCGAACTTTCGTGACGAGCATACCCTGATCGTGCGTGACAATCAGGAAGGCGTCGAAGAGCTATGTGCCCAGCAGTTCGTGATCGCTACGGGCTCTCGGCCTTATCGTCCCGCCGATATCAACTTCCGGCACCCACGCATTTATTGCTCGGACACCGTCCTGGGGCTTTCCCACACGCCTCGTACCTTGATCATCTTCGGGGCCGGTGTCATCGGCTCCGAGTATGCCTCGATCTTTTCAGGGCTCGGTGTCAAGGTCGACTTGATCGACATGCGCGAGCGTCTGCTGTCATTCCTCGATGACGAGATCAGCGACGCGCTTTCTTACCATCTGCGCCAGAACGGCGTATTGGTGCGCCATAACGAAGACTACGAAAGCATCGAAGGCGATGAAGCGGGCGTAGTCGTCAAGCTCAAGTCCGGCAAGCGTCTGCGCGCGGATGCGTTTCTTTGGGCCAATGGGCGTACCGGCAATACCGATCAATTGGGGCTGGAAAACATCGGCCTGGAACCCAATGGGCGCGGTCAGCTACAGGTCGATGAGCATTATCGCACCATGGTGCCGCATATCTATGCCGTGGGGGATGTCATCGGTTGGCCGAGTCTGGCCAGTGCCGCCTATGACCAGGGGCGTAGTGCCAGCGATGACTTACTGGAGGAAGACTTTCGCTTCGTCGAGGATATTCCCACCGGTATCTACACGATCCCCGAGATCAGTTCGGTGGGCAAGGGCGAGCGCGAGTTGACCGAAGCCAAGGTGCCCTACGAGATTGCACAGGCGTTCTTCAAGGACACCGCACGTGCCCAGATCACCGGGGATACCGTGGGGATGCTCAAGATCCTTTTTCATCGCGAGACGCTCGAGATACTGGGGATTCACTGTTTCGGCGACCAAGCCTCCGAGATCGTGCATATCGGCCAGGCCATCATGCAGCAAAAGGGCGAGGCCAATACCCTGAAATATTTCATCAATACCACCTTCAACTATCCGACCATGGCCGAGGCGTATCGTGTCGCGGCGCAAAATGGCCTGAATCGTATATTCTGATACAGGCCAATTGGGCCCTGCGGTCGAGGGCTTTGAGCATTTGCCGGCGTGGATCGGCATTCGACGAGCCGGCACTTTTGCCGGCTCGTTGCGTTGGGGCATCTATCGTCACATGAGCACGAGGAGGTTTTATGTATCGGGAAGATAAGCAGCATAGTGATGAAACGACGTTCACGCTGGGGCGCGAAGAGCTGATCATTCACCGTCGCCATGAACTGGCCAGCACGGTAAACGATCTCTTGCTTGGGCTATGGTTCACGATCGGCAGCGTCTGTTTTTTCTTCCAGGGCAGCGTCAAGGAAGCGGGCGTCTGGCTGTTCGTGTTGGGCAGTGTGCAACTGCTGATCCGCCCCATGATTCGCTTGCACCGTCAGATCACGCTCAAGCAGTTGCCTTCCAGCAGTCAGGAATTCTGAGGCGACTATCGGTAGCGATAGACCCGCAAGCTGGGCAGGAAGGGCGTTTCTTCGAGCTTGGTGTCGGCGCGTTTCGCGCGAGTTCGCTTGTCGGGCGGTGTCGCCTTCGGGGTGTTGTGCGACGGCAGTCGGCCATCCTTGCTGGGAATGAAGAGAGGCAATGGCAGATTCATGGCACGGCGCAGGCGACCATCAGACAGGGCTTCATGAAAGAACAGGTTGGCGCGCATGACGGGTGCCTGGGTCTGCACCTGCGCGAGGGGCTCGCTATCGGGGATGCCCGCCAAATGGCGCAGCTGAATGCGGATATGCGGGCTGTCGGTATCCATTTCCATAAGCCGCCGTTCTGCATCGCGCACGCTTAAGCGCTTGATAGAACGCCCGCTGGTATACCAGGCGAGACGCACGCGCGACAGCGGTGCATCCGCCACGGGGAGGTGGCGCCAGCATTGCTTGAGGTGCAGACGCGCCAAGCCCTGACCGCGTAGATGGTCGTGCAGCGTGGGGTGGCGAAAGGGCAGCACGGCCTTGATCTCGGGAAGCAGGCTCGGGGTATCTTGGCGAATCTCGGCCAGTGTTGCCGCGAAGGTCTGCTTGGCACGATTGATGTTGGCGACGTGCGCCAGTAGTGCGGCATCGGCGGCGATCAGGCCAATGTAGTTGCGTGTCGCGCGACCGTCCTGGCCATCTTGATACCAGAAATCGAGTAGTGCATGGCGTAGCCATGCGATATCGAAGGGGATATCGCCTAGTACCCAGCCCTTTGGCGGCGCGTGTTCGACATGGCCGATGAGTGCCTCGCAGGTTTCGATCACATGATCGAAGTCGTGTTCTAGCCGTGCAAGGAGATGGTATTGTCGCTCCATTTTTTATACCGTTATCTAAATGCTGATGAACACATAGTGGCAAGCTTGGAACGTCTTGGCAAGCATGCCTGGCATTCGACGTCGGCCTTGGGAGATGGGCAGCGCCCGCCTTTGGATGGCGGGCTTGGCGCCCGCCACTCAACGATCTCGGTAACGCTTGGTAAGGTCGGCATAGGCATCGACACGACGGTCACGCAGGTAGGGCCAGGCTCGCCGCACTCGTTCACTACGTGTCATGTCGAGTTCCACCAATAGCGGCGTCGCATCATCGCCGGCCTGTGCCAACAACTCGCCCTGAGGGCCGCAGATGAAGCTGCCACCCCAGAAGTCGATGCCCGCCGTCGCATTCGAGGGATCTGCTTCGTGGCCCACGCGATTGGCGACCATGACCGGTAGGCCATTGGCTACCCCGTGCGAGCGCTGAATCAATGTCCAGGCGTCCTTTTGCCGTTGCTTCTCGGGATCGTCGTCGGGCGGGTGCCAGCCGATGGCAGTGGGATAGAGCAGCAGGTCGGCGCCGGCCAGGGCCATTAGGCGTGCAGCCTCCGGATACCATTGGTCCCAGCAGACCAAGACACCGAGCCGGCCGACGGACGTCTCGATGGGTTCGAACCCGGCATGCGCTTCGGCATCGCCGGGCGTGAAATAGAATTTTTCGTAGAACCCCGGATCATCGGGGATATGCATCTTGCGATAGTGACCGACGCGCCCTCGCTGTCGGTCGAACACCACGGCAGTGTTGTGATATAGCCCGGCGGCGCGGCGCTCGAAAAGCGAGCCGACGAGTACGATATCGAGTTCGGCGGCGAGGGCGGCCAGATGCTGGGCGCTAGGGCCGTCGAGCGATTCGGCCAGATCGAACAGGCGATCATCTTCGGTCTGGCAGAAGTAATGCGTGGCATGCAGCTCCTGAAGCAGGATCAACTCGGCGCCTTGCCCCGCCAGTTCACGAATGCCAGCGTCGCTTTCCTGCAGACTACGGGCCTTGTCGGGCCAAGCTTGTTGCTGAACGAGTCCTACCTTGAGCGTCGAGGACATGGCGTCACTCCTTGTCATGGGTACTGCTGGCATTGGCACCGATGTCATTGGCCTCGGCGGTGGATGCGGTGAAGAACGCGCCGCGTGGCAACTGCATGGTTAGGCAATGAAGACTGCCATGTTGGCGGATCACGGTGCGACAGTCGATAGGAATGATATCGCGCCCGGGAAATGCGCTGGCCAGTGCCGTCAGGGCCACGCCATCGGCGGCATCGGCATAGGTAGGAACGAGGACCGCACCGTTGATGATCAGAAAGTTGGCATAGGTGGCGGGGAGGCGATGGCCGTCGTCGGCGTCGTAGCATGCGCGAGGCAGGGGCAATGGAATAAGGCGATAAGGCTCCCCATCGGCGCGCTTGAAGCTCTTGAGCTCGGTTTCCATCTGCGCCAGTGCGGGAAAGTGCGGGTCGTCCGGGTCTTGGCAGCGCACATACGCAATGGTTTCTGCATCGCAGAAGCGGGCCAGGGTATCGATATGGCTATCGGTATCGTCGCCTTCGAGATGACCTTGAGTTAGCCACAGGCAACGCTCGATGCCCATGTCATCGCGCAACGCGGCTTCAATGTCTTCACGCGCCAGGTGCGGGTTGCGGTTGGGGTTGAGCAGGCAGGCTTCGGTGACCAATAGCGTACCTTCGCCATCGCCGTCGATGGCACCACCTTCCAGTACCAGTTCACGCGCTTCTCGCGGCGCAGCGTAAATGCCGATATCCGAGAGAGTGGCGGTCAGGGCATTATCGCGCTCGGCGGCGAACTTTCCGCCCCACCCGGTGAAGCGATAATCGAGCAGGACTACTTGGCCATCGCGCTCGATGGTGATGGGTCCATGGTCTCGAGTCCAGGTATCGTCCGACGGGGCCTCGATGAGATGCCATTGCTTGGGATGAATGCCCAGACGCGTGAAACGCGAATCGAGGCGCTCGCGTGTCTGGGCATCGGCGACGACGATCAGCATGGGCTGATACCGTGTGATGGCCACGACCAAGGCTTCCAGGGAGGCTTCGATACGCTCGAAAAGAGGCTCCCAATCGCTTCCGGCACGCGGCCAAGTGAGTTGAATGGCGTCCTGGGGATGCCATTCAGGGAACAGGCGTGGGAGCATTGCGGTCTCCTATGGGGGGTGAGGCACAGCGCGGTGGCCGGATCTCGGTGTCATGCCGGTGATGACGGTAGCTGCGGCATTTTAGTCTTCGCCGACACGGATGCAAGTGTCATCAGGTGCTGTGCATGACGATGCCCTCGAAGGGGGTTTTCGCCGCCATTGGCTCATGCAGGAGCACGCAAAAACACGTACCATGAGCCCGGCTCATACCAAGGAATCGATGTCGATGCTGGATCGCTTGCCGTTTCTTATCGGATTGCGCTATGTGCGCGCCAAACGTCGTAACCATTTCATTTCATTCATTTCCCTGACCTCGATGCTGGGCCTGATGCTGGGCGTAGCAGTGTTGATCCTCGTGTTATCGGTCATGAATGGTTTCGACCATGAATTGCGAACACGAATCTTGGGTATGGTGCCGCATACCCGGATCGAAGCCCAGGGGGGCATGACGGACTGGAAGGCGCTCGCCGAACGCCTGGAAAAGCGTGACCATGTCATCGGAGCGGCACCGTTCGTTCAGCAGCAAGGCATGTTTTCCTCCAATGGTCGCACCCAGGGGGCGATGATCAATGGCATAAAACCGAGCTACGAGAGCAAGGTATCGATCATCGACGAGCATATGACGCAAGGCTCGCTAGACGATCTTGCGCCCGGTGAGTGGAATGTGGTGCTGGGCGACTTGTTGGCACGCAATCTTGGCGTGGGCGTAGGCGATCGCGTGACATTGCTGGTCCCCGAGGCTTCTATCACGCCAGGGGGGGTGTTTCCACGCTTCAAGCGCTTCACGGTCAGTGGCATCTTCAAAGTGGGGGCTGACCTGGATGCCCGGCTTGCCTATGCCAATATCCATGATATGCAGACGCTGGGACGCATGGGCGACACCGTGGGAGGATTGCGCCTTGAACTGGATGATCTGTTCAAGGCGGGGGCGGTCACCAACGAGATCGTGAACGATCTGGGTAGTGGTTACCGGGGGGTAGACTGGACCTATACCCATGGCAACCTGTTTCAGGCGATCCAGATGGAAAAACGCATGATCGGGTTACTGCTGATGGTGATCGTCGCCGTGGCGGCGTTCAATATCGTTTCCACATTGGTCATGGTAGTGACGGATAAACACGCCGACATTGCGATCCTGCGGACCATCGGCGCCAAGCCGGGAACCATCATGCGTATCTTCATGGTGCAGGGCATGGCGATCGGGATCATCGGCATCGTCGTGGGGGTGGCACTCGGCGTGGTACTGGCGCTATCGGTGTCGGATTTGATTGCCTGGTTCGAGGCGTTGACGGGTATTCAATTCCTCGATCCCAATGTCTATTTCATCAGCTATCTGCCCTCGCAACTGCAGTTGAGCGATGTGGGTATCATCGCGGGATCGGCCTTCGTGCTGACATTCCTGTCGACCCTGTATCCCGCCTGGCGTGCGGCGCGTATTCAACCGGCCGAGGTATTGCGTTATGAATGAGGAAACCGCGATGGCATCGAATGGCAACCCCGCGTTCGCCGATAATGACGTCATGCTGCACTGCGATGGCTTGACGCGTATTTATCGCGAGGGCCCGCAGGATGTCACCGTGCTCGATGGCCTGGAATTAGAAGTACGGGCCGGTGAACGCGTGGCCGTGGTGGGAAGTTCAGGGTCGGGCAAGACGACATTGCTTAACCTCTTGGGGGGGCTTGACCGTCCAAGTGCGGGGCATGTACGCATTGCCGGTCAGTCGCTGGCCGAAATGGGGGAGGCCGCATTGGGCGGCTTTCGCAATCGGCATATCGGCTTCGTATATCAGTTCCACCATCTGCTGGCGGAGTTTTCGGCGCTGGAAAATGTCGCCATGCCATTGCTCATTCGCGGCCAAAAGCGGCAGGAGGCGCAGGCCAAGGCGCGTGAGATCCTGTCCCGGGTAGGCATGGAGGCGCGTTGTGAGCATAAGCCGGGCGAGCTCTCGGGTGGGGAGCGGCAGCGCGTGGCGATAGCCCGCGCCTTGGTGACGGACCCTAGTCTGGTGCTGATGGACGAGCCGACCGGCAACCTCGATCAGACCACGGCGGGTAACATCTTGGCACTAATGGATAGCCTTGCCGCGCGTAGCGCCTGTGCTTTCATCATCGTTACCCACGACCCCGGCCTCGCCGCCCATCAGGATCGCGTAATGCGACTCGACCAAGGTCGTTTGAGCGCGGACTGAGCGAGGAGGTCATGGCTTACGCTGGCGCCGCCGCCGTGCGCGGCGCTGCCAGCTCCGGGCCACCTGCCAACGCCAGATCAAGCGAATCGTCAGGTTGCTGAGCAAGCCGACGATGATCGCCACCACAACCGAGCCCACTAGCAGGGCAGGCAAGATATCCGCCATTTTTTCGGCAATCCACGCGGTCGACAGCCTATCCGGCATGTGTCGTGCAGGTGTATCCAGCAGCCAGGCGCCTACCCGGTAATTGAAATAGAAAATCACCGGCATGGTAAGTGGATTGGTCAGCCAGACGAGACTGACCGACAAAGGCAGGTTGCAGCGCAGCAGCCAGGCACCGAAGGCGGCGACGACCATCTGCAACGGGATCGGTAGTAGCGCGACGAAAAGCCCCACCATAAAGGCATTGCCCACGCTACGGCGCGACAGCATCCATAGGGACGGGTCGCCCAGGAGGTGATGCATGAAACGCAGCGATTTTTGGCGTTTCAGCGTTTCCGGCCGGGGCATGTAACGCTGCAGAAGTCGGCGAGGCATGATCCACGAGCTATCGAAGTGTCAATTCATTATCCATACAACCCGGGACTCTCGCTATCGTTGCGCGCCGTCGCGCAGCCGTTGATTATATATCGTCATTATCTAAAAAAAGGATGACGAATGAATATGGGGTGGGCGATGCCGCTAGCTCTGGCGGCGCTCGCCGGTAGCATCTGGGGCGGGTGGGGACTGGCTGGCGGCATTTGCATATGGGGTGCGGCCGCGCTGCTGGCCGTGGCACGCGGACGATGGCGGTGGCTTGCGATGCTCGTCGTGGCGGGACTATGTGCGTGGCAGGTGACCGAGCAGCGCGTAGGCACGTTGCCCGAAGGCTTGTCGCGTCAAGATATCACGCTCGCCGGACGGGTGACGCAGGTACGTAGAGACCAAGGACTGACACGCATGCGTGTCGCGGTCACACACTGCGCGCCTCAAGAGACCGGTTTACCATCATGCGATGCGCTTTCACGGGTGCGACTGTCCTGGTACGACGCGCCGCCCTTGCATGCCGGTGACCGTTGGCGATGGCGCGTGCGTATGCGTCCGCCGCAAGGGTTCGCCAATGGTTATGGCTTCGATTATGCGGCCTGGCTATGGCGCGAAGGTATCCAGGCGACGGGGTATGTGCGTGATTCGTCCGTGACACAGCGTTCGAGTATCGGCGCTCCGACGCTGCGCGATGCCGGCTTGGCATTTCTGGAGAGTCAGCCGTTGTCCGAACTGGCTACCCGCTGGCTGGCGGCGCTCACTTTGGGGGCTAGCGAGCGTCTGACTCAAGATGACTGGGACTTGCTCAACGCGACCGGCACCACGCATCTGATGGTCATATCCGGGTTGCATGTCGGCTTGGTGGCAAGCGTGACGTTGGTGCTGCTGCGTCTGCTGGCGCGAGGTGTAACGCCAGGGCATTGGCGCCTCGCGACCTGGCCATGGTGGTTGGCGGGGGGGGCGACACTGGCATATGCGGGCATGGCGGGGTTCGAGCCGCCTGCGCTACGCGCCTCGGTGATGGCCTTGCTGGGGCTGTGGGTAGCCAGTGGGCGTCATGCGCCAGGGCCCTGGCAGGCCTGGTGGCTGGCGTTGCTGGTGATCGTGGTGAGTGATCCTCTGACGGTATGGCGCCCCGGGCTCTGGCTATCGTTTCTGGCGGTAGGCGTGCTGATCGCGGCCTGGCAGGGACGCCCCACGCCGCGTGGAGTGAGGGGGTGGTTATGGGCATTGGGGCGCTCGCAATGCCTGCTAGCACCGTTCATGGCCGCCGCCGTGCTGATCGGTTTCGAGCGGCTGGCACCGGTGGGGCCACTGGTTAATCTGCTCGCGGTGCCACTGGTCGGCAGCATCATGGTGCCGCTGGGGCTGCTGGGCTGGGCGATGGCCTGGTCGCCGAGTCTGGCGATGATCCCGTGGTGGGTGTTCGATGGACTCGCTCAGGGCGTCTGGAAAGGACTGACCGTGGCTGGTGCGTGGCTGCCTGCATGGTTGCCACCGATATGGGAGACATGGCCGCTGGCGCTGATATTGGCCACGCTGGGGGTGGCATGGCTAATTCCTGGAGTGGTGGGCTATTTACGCCTATGGGCCTCGGTGAGTCTGATCGTCTTGGTGGTCGTGCTGCGCCCACCCGGCATAGCGACCGGGCGGGTGGTGGTGACCGTACATGACGTGGGGCAAGGGCAGTTGGTCGAGTTGCGCAGTGCCACACAACATTTGCTGTTCGACACCGGGCCGCGTTATGGCTCGGGATTCACGCCCGCCGAGTCGTTGTGGCCACCAGGGCGGCACTTCGATGATGTCATCGTCAGTCATAGCGACCGTGATCATGCTGGCGGGGTAGAGGTGATTGACGAGATGCATCATGTCACGCGCTGGTGGGGGCCGCCCGCGATGCGTGTAGGCATTGCCACGCGGGCGTGTCGCCGGGGCGTGGAGTGGCAACGGGACGGCGTCGACTACCGGTTTCTCTCGCCGGTGGCGAGTGACGTGACGCGCTCCGACAACGATCGTTCGTGCGTGTTGCAGGTAACGGCTGGCGATCAACGCCTATTGATCACCGGGGATGCGGGGAGCGACATCGAGCGGCGCTTGCTGGCGGGGGGCGAGCCCCCGTTGACGGTGCTGGTCGCGGGACACCATGGCAGTCGCACCAGTTCTTCGCCGGCGTTCGTGGCTCGCACTCGGCCGGAGCACGTCATCTTCAGCGCTGGCCGGGATAATGCTCATGGGCATCCGCATCCCGAAGTGGTACGTCGTTTTCGTCGCGTCGGCAGTTGTCTGTGGAATACCGCCACGGACGGCGCACTGCGTTTCACGCTGGGCGCAGCGGCGTTGCGTATGCAGGCAGCGCGCCCGCTCGGCGGTGTCGAAGGGGCGTGCATTGGGGTAGAATCCGGCGGTTGATACGTGTGTATCGTTATCGGGCATCGTGGCGCGCCACCATCGGCTCGTGTATCGCCTATTTTCAGTAGTTGCCCCCTTGAATGGGGCGAGCAAGCCTCTCAACCAGCGGAGACGCCGTGAGAAACGCTACCAGTTGGTCCCTTTACCGTCGCTTGCTGGGGTACGTTAAACCGCATTGGAAGGCATTCATGGCCGCCGTGGTGGGGTATGCCATCTATGCGGCCTCGAGTACCGCGCTGGCGGAAATGATGAAGCGCCTGATCGACGGCATCCAGAACCCCGATGCGGCCTTTCGCCTGATGCTGCCCCTGTTCGTGATCGGCATGTTCGCCGCGCGGGGTGTGGGGACATTCCTGGGCACCTATTACATGAGCGATGTGGCGCGCAACGTGGTGCACGCGCTGCGCTGTGAAGTGTTCAACCACATGTTGCGCTTGCCGGGTCGCTTTTTCGACATGCATTCCAGCGGTCACTTGCTTTCGCGCGTCACCTATCATGTCGAACAGGTGACCGGCGCGGCGACCAACGCGATCACCATCATCCTGCGCGAAGGCTTGTTCGTGATCGGTCTGGTCAGCTATCTGCTCTGGACCAATTGGATGCTGACGTTGGTCTTCTTGGCCGTCACTCCGCTGATCGGCTTGGTAGTCAGGTACACTAGCAAGCGCTTTCGCCGTTTGTCGCGGCGCATTCAGAATTCGATGGGCGATGTCACGCATGTTGCCTCCGAGGCGTTGTCGGGCTACCGCGTGGTGCGCACTCACGGTGCCGAAGCGTACGAGAAAGCGCGCTTCGCCGAGGCCAGTGAGTACAATCGCGAACAAAGCATGAAGGTGGCGCTGACCAAGGCCGTCAGCACACCGGTCATTCAACTCTTGGTGGCGCTGTCGCTGGCCGGGCTGGTATGGCTGGCGATGTCGCCGGCCTTGATGGCCTCGATGACGCCGGGCGAGTTCGTGGCCTTTATCACTGCTGCGTCGTTGATGGCCAAGCCGGTGCGGCAGCTCACCGAGGTCAACAGCACGATCCAGAAAGGACTGTCGGCCTCGCAGGAGTTGTTCGGTCTTCTTGAGCAGCCCCCCGAAGTCGATGAGGGCACCTATGTGCCAACGCACATCGACGGGCGTGTGCGCTTCGAAGGCGTGCGCTTTCGCTATGGCGAAGATCAGACCGAGGTGCTCAAGGGCATCGATCTGGATATTCCCGCTGGGCAGATGGTTGCCATAGTGGGCCGTTCCGGCAGCGGCAAGTCGACTCTGGTGAGCTTGCTGCCACGTTTCTATCCTCCCACCGAGGGGAAAGTGACGCTGGATGACGTGGATATCCAGACGTATTCGCTGTCGCCCCTGCGTCAGCGCATCGCGCTGGTCTCCCAGCAGGTGACGCTTTTTAACACGACTATCGGTGCCAATATTGCGTACGGACAACCGGGTTCCGACCGGGAGGCCGTCGAGCGCGCCGCACGCGCCGCCCACGCGCATGAGTTCATCGAACACTTGTCGAACGGTTACGATACCGTCGTGGGTGATAATGGAGTGATGCTGTCCGGCGGCCAGCGGCAGCGCCTGGCCATCGCGCGAGCGATTTTCAAGGATGCTCCTGTGCTGGTGCTCGACGAGGCCACCTCTGCGCTGGATACCGAGTCCGAGCGTTATATTCAGCAGGCATTGGAAACGGTCTGCCGCGGGCGTACGACCTTCGTCATTGCCCATCGCTTGTCGACCATCGAGCGTGCCGACCGTATTCTGGTCATGGAGCAGGGCGAGATCATCGAAAGCGGCACACATACTGAATTGCTGGCGCAAGAGGGTGCCTATGCCGCGCTTCACCAATTGCAATTCCAGGAGGCCGAGTGAGTCGCTTGCAAGATGCCTGGTACCGTGACGCGGCTTGGCTCATGCCGTTGCGTCCCTTGGCGGGGCTTTATGCCTCGGTAATGGATGCGCGACGCAGAGCCTATCAGCGCGGAACGAAGACGGTCTGGACACCTCCAGTCCCGTTGATCGTGATCGGCAATCTGTCCGTGGGAGGCACCGGCAAGTCGCCCCTGGTAGCGTGGATGGCGCGCTGGCTCGTCGAACGCGGCTGGCACCCAGGCATCGTCTCGCGTGGTTATGGCGGTCATGCGCGTCGTTATCCACTGTACGTGACGCCGGAAACCTCTCCTGTAGAAGCCGGCGATGAGCCGGTCATGCTGGCGGCACAGACAGGGCTTCCGGTCGCGGTCGATCCCGACCGCCCGCGCGCTGCGCGCAAGCTGGTCGCGGCCGGGTGCGATATCCTGCTGTCTGATGATGGCTTGCAGCATCTGGCCATGGGGCGCGATATCGAACTCGTGGTAGTGGACGGCGCGCGTGGTTTCGGCAATGGTCGCTGCCTGCCGGCAGGTCCGCTGCGTGAACCACTTTCTCGGTTGGACGACGTGGACGCGGTCATCGGCAATGGCCCGTTGCAACAGGACTTGCCAGTGCCGCACTACAGCATGCGTCTGGTGCCATCGCGTTGGCGACACCTGATCGATGACGTCTGCTATCCCATTGAGGGGCGGCCGTTCAACGGACGCGTGCATGCGCTGGCGGGAATCGGCCATCCATCGCGTTTCTTCGAGACGTTGGAGGAACTGGATGTCGCATTCGACCCTTGCCCGTTGGCCGATCACCACCGTTTCGATGCCGCCGACCTGCAGTTTTCCGATAATCGGCCAGTGGTCATGACGGCCAAGGATGCGGTCAAGTGCCGTCTCTTCGCACACGAACGTTGCTGGGTGCTGGATGTCGAAGCGCATCCCGATCCGGCACTGGTGACCTGGCTAGAAGGCCGCTTGGCGGCGTTGACCGAGAGGTGAACCATGGATAAGCAAATGTTGGCGATGTTGGTGTGCCCTCGCTGCCAGGGCAAGCTCAAGTACGACCGCGAGCGCGGCGAGCTCAAGTGTCGCTTCGATGGGCTGGCATTTCCCGTGGAAGATGAGATTCCGGTGATGCTGGAAGAGCAGGCGCGCCACATGGATGTCGACGAGAAACTGGATAAGCCGCGTCGTAGTGCTGGAGAGACATGGGATGGCGCTTCATGAATGATGTAGTCGTGGTGATTCCGGCGCGCTATGGGTCTTCGCGGTTGCCGGGAAAACCCTTGTTGGAAATTCATGGCGACCCGATGATCGCGCGTGTCTGGCGACGTGCCTGTCAAAGCGGCGCCACGCGAGTGGTGATCGCCACCGATGATGCGCGCATCGAGACGGCCATGCGCCCTTACGCGGCCGAGGTCATGCTGACCGAACGTGACCATCCCTCCGGTACTGATCGCCTCGCCGAGGTGGCGGCACGTCTAGGCCTCGATGCCGATACCATCGTGGTCAACGTGCAGGGCGATGAGCCGCTCATTCCGGCGTCGTTGATCGACCAGGTGGCATGGCGTCTAGCCGACGATGAGAGTGCCTCGATCGCCACCCTGGCGGAGCCCATCGGCGATATCGAGACCTTATTCAATCCCAACGTGGTCAAGGTAGTGCGCGATCTATATGGGCGCGCCCTGTATTTCTCCCGGGCGCCGGTGCCCTGGGACCGAGAAGGCTTCGCCCAGCGTCCCGATCATCTCGAGACCGATGCCTGGCTGCGCCATATCGGGCTTTATGCGTATCGTGCCGGTTTCCTCGCCGAGTATGTCGATTGGCTGCCTTCGCCACTGGAGCAACTCGAGCAACTCGAGCAATTGCGCGCCATGCACCATGGGCATCGCATACAGGTGGCGTTGGCCGGCGAGGCCCATCCGGCGGGGGTCGATACCCAGGAGGATCTCGAACGAGTGCGCCGCCTGATCGCCGAGGAGGAGGGCGCGACATGATCCGTATTCTTTTCGTGTGTCTAGGCAATATATGCCGCTCGCCGACTGCCGAAGGCATCGTCAGGGCGCGCTTGCAGACAGCGGGGCTCGCGGATGTGGTGGCGCTCGAATCATGTGGCACCGGGCGCTGGCATGTGGGCGAATCGCCCGATCCGCGTGCCCAGGCGGAAGCGCGAGCGCGAGGTATCGATATTGCCTCGCTACGCGCGCGCCAGCTTCGTATCGACGACTTCCAGACGTTTGATTACCTGCTGGCCATGGACGCGGACAACCTGGCTCATATGCAACGTATGGCGCCCGCCGGCTGTCAGGCGCATCTCGGTCTGCTGCTGGATTTCGCGGGGACGCCCGGACGCTCGGTGCCGGACCCGTATTACGGCGCGGGGGATGGTTTCGCCAATGTGTTCGCCTTGATCGAGCAGGCGGCCGACGGCTTGATCGAGAGCTGTCGTCAACGCCTTGAAGCGCAGCGTTCGGAGCCTGGCGATGGCGCTCGCTGAGGCTGCGGCCCTCGATAATACGCTGGGATTGCCCTGTCGTGCGGATCGTTTCATTGCAGCCACGACGCACGATGAGATACGCGCCGCACTGGCCATAGCCGCGCGGGATGCGTCGGCGCTCAATATCGTGGGCGGCGCCAGCAACCTGATTTTGGCGCCCCGTCTCGAGGGGATGACCTTGCAGGTGGCGTGTGACGACTGGTGGTGGGAAGAAAACGACGACCAGACGATTCGCGTCTACGCCCAGGCGGGCCTGTCTTGGCACGACCTCGTCACGGCATGCGTCGAACGCGGCTGGTGGGGAATCGAAAATCTGGCATTGATTCCCGGCCATGTCGGGGCTGCACCCATCCAGAACATCGGCGCCTACGGTGTCGAGCTTGCCGACGTGCTGGAGGCGGTCCATGTCATCCACTGCGATGATGGCCGCGACGCCGTTTTCTCGCGCGATGCGTGTGAATTCGCCTATCGCGATAGCATTTTCAAGCGCGCCTTGGCGGGGCGTGTCGTGGTGACGCAGGTGGTGCTGAGGTTGTCGCGCAGTCCTTCGCCTTGCTTGGGTTACGGCGATCTCGCCGAGCGTGTCTCGGCTCATCCCGGGGTGCGGGAGATCTTTGATGCCGTGTGTGCCGTAAGGCGTGAGAAATTGCCTGATCCCGCCGTGCTGGGTAACGCCGGCAGCTTCTTCACCAACCCCGTACTCGAGGCGACTCAAGCCGGACGTCTTCTGCGGGAATATCCTACGATGCCGCATTTCCCGCAACCGAATGGAAGGGTCAAGTTGGCCGCAGGATGGTTGATCGAGCGCTGCGGCTTCAAGGGGGCGCGCTGGGGCGCCTTTGGCGTGCATGAACGCCAGGCCTTGGTGCTGGTTCACTTTGGTGGTGGCGACAGGCAGGAATTGTTGGCGCTAGCCGAGCATATTCGCGATACCGTACAGCAGGCATTCGGGGTGTTGCTGGAGCGAGAGCCGCGTTTGATGGGGTAGCGGCGTCCGCTAGGTGTCTAGCGTTTGCCGGTGCGTCTAGCGAAGCCCTGCGACAATACGTTTTTGAGCATCAAGGTGAAGCGACCATAAAAAACGCCTGAAGGAGGAATCCTTCAGGCGTTTTTGTGCCCGGTAGGCGGCCGAGCCGGCCGCCGTGGGGCTTAGGCGTTGTCGTCGCCGCGGAAGAGGTTTTCCTGGAGACGATGGCGCTGTTCGCGTGGATCGTTGTGCGCACGGCGACGCTGACGCGGCGTGCTCATTTCCTGGGGCGCTTGCGACGCTACCGTGGTGGTGGCTGCCGGCGCGGAAGCCTCCTCGGCGCGAGGTGTGGCTGTCGGTGCCGGAGACTCGGCCGGCGTCACGGGCGTTTCCTCGGTGCTGGCCGACGTGTCGCTCGAAGACGGTGTGTCGACCTCGGGCGCTGGCGTGGGCGTCGAGGTCGAAGCCGAGCTGACCTGTGATTCGGCGCTGTCCTTGGACGTTGTCGCGGCGGTCTCATCGGTGACAGCGACGCTATCTTCCTCAGGTTGGGAGGACGGCGTCACGTCATCGTGGGTCGGCTCGTCATCGCTCGCCTGAGCCGCAAGGGGCTCGGTGGGCGTAGACGGCGCGGGTTTCTCACTCGCAACCGGCGCGTCGCTGGACTGCGGAGCGCCGTGCTTGGCTTGAGAAGCTGCAGCGCTTTCCTCCTCCGGGGTTGCTTTGGCGGTTTCGCCGGCCTCCTCAGGAGCAGCGTGCGTCGGTGCCTGTGCCGGAGAGTCATCAGCGGGCGCTTGCGTAGAGTCCTCAGCGGGAGCGTCTTTCGACGTCGCCTTGGTGGCGCTGCGCTCGGTGCTGTCTCGTTCAGGCGTCGCTTCGGCTTTCGGCGCCTCGGTGGTGCTGTCTTCCTCCGGCGCTTCGGTCGGGCGCGATGGCGTCGCAGCATCCGAACGAGGTTTAGCCTCGGGGGTGCTATTGCCCGTTTGGGTGTGCTCGGCCATGGCCGCAGGCTGAGACTCGGCGGGCTGTGTCGCTGACTCGGGCGTCGCTTCGGTCACGGCGGACGATGCTGTCTCGCCCGACTTGGCACTCGCTTTGTCGTCTGCCGCCTTGCCGGGCGAGGGCGCGGCACTGGAGGTGTCGCCCTGGACGTCTTGTTCCGGTTCGCTTGCCGCTTCTTGCTGCTGTGCCTGCAGTTTTTCTTGCTCGGCAACCGACTGCGGATTCACGGCATGCTTGCGGCTACGCTGGCGCGGATTGTTGCGCGTGCGCTTCGGCTTGCTGTCTGCCTTCGGCGTGTCGTCCTTCGCCGGAGAGGGCTTTTCTGCAGCCTTGTCGTTGGACGTCGCTTGTGACGCAGTCTCCGACTTGGGCTTATTGTCCTTGGTGTCCTTGGTGTCCTTGTTTTCCTCGCGGGACTTGTTGGATTTACCGGTGTTACGCGCTTCTTTACCACCGTCGTTACGAGTGTCCTGCTTCGAGTTGTCGCCGTTATTGGCGTTTTCACTACGTTCGCCATTGTTCGACTTGCCGGAGCCACGCGAAGGCCGCGAATTGCGGTTAGACTGCGCGTTGTTACCTCCCTCGCGACGGCCTTCGTTGCGCGATGCCTGGCGCTCTTGTGATTCCTCGCTATTGCGACGACGGCGGTTGTTGTTATTGCCATTGCGCCCACTGTTGCCATTGCTGGACGCTGCATCGCGTGGCGTCTCGTCGTTGTCGCGAGAGCTCTGGCGCTGCTGCTTGCCGGTGTTGTTATCATCGCGTGAGCGCGCCGCCTGGCCATTGCCACTACGGTTGCGCTGTTGCGAGGAATCCGCCGAGGACGACTTGCCGGCCACGCGTTTTTGCGACTCGGCGCCGGATGCAGCGCTCTGTGAAGAGGCGGCATTGTCCTCGCCATTGAGCAACTTGCCGAAGCCTTTCACCAAGCGTGAGAATAGGCCGCCTTCGTGTGACTCCGAAGGGGGCGGCGTCGTGCTCGAAGTGGTCTGCGGCTCGGCATCGGTCTGCAGTGAGGTCGGTGCCGGGGCGTTGTGAGCCACACTCTTGACCGCCGCCTCGGCGCGTTGCACCGGCTTGTCGAAGGCCGCATCGGGCTCTTGCGTATAGTCGGTTTCGGTGGGCAGCTCGAAACTTGAACGTTGACCATCTTCTTCGTTTACCTGGTCATCGCGCAGGCGTTGCATGTCGTAGTGCGGCGTGTCCATGTCGGGATTGGGCAAGAGCACCACCTGAACGCCTTGCCGCTGCTCGATGTCGTTGAGCACGCTGCGCTTTTCGTTGAGCAGGTAGGTCGCCACCGGCACCGGGAGCACTGCGCGAATCTGCGAGCTGCGCTCTTTCATGGCCTCTTCTTCGATGAGGCGCATGATAGATAGCGATATGGAGCGCACATCGCGGATGGTGCCCTGGCCGTTGCAGCGCGGGCAGACCACGCCGCTGGTCTCGCCCAGCGACGGGCGCAGGCGCTGGCGTGACATTTCCATCAGGCCGAAACGTGAGATGCGGCCGATCTGCACACGTGCGCGGTCGAGCTTGAGCGCATCGCGGACACGGTTCTCGACTTCACGCTGATTCTTGGCCGGCGTCATGTCGATGAAGTCGATGACCACCAGGCCGCCGATGTCGCGCAGACGCAGTTGACGCGCGATCTCGTCGGCGGCTTCCAGGTTGGTCTGCAACGCGGTTTCCTCGATGTCGCTGCCACGTGTGGCGCGCGCCGAGTTGATGTCGATGGAGACCAGGGCTTCGGTGTGGTCGATGACCACGGCACCGCCGGAGGGCAGCTTGACTTCGCGCTGATACGCGGTCTCGATCTGCGATTCGATCTGAAAACGCGAGAACAACGGTACGTCATCGGCGTAGAGCTTGATCTTGTTCTGGTACGAGGGCATGACCTGGCGGATGAAGTGCAGGGCTTCTTCATACACCTCGGGGCTATCGATCAAGACCTCGCCGATATCATGGCGCAGGTAGTCGCGCATGGCGCGAATGATGACGTTGGATTCGCGATAGATCAGAAACGGGGCGCTGCGCTTGCCGGCTTCCTCGGTGATCGCTTCCCAGACCTGCACCAGATAGTCCATGTCCCACTGCAGTTCCTCGGGGGAACGCCCGATCCCGGCGGTACGCACGATGACGCCCATCTTGTCGGGAACGGTCAGTTGGCCCATGGCGTCCTTGAGCTGCGCACGATCGTCACCTTCGATGCGCCGCGAGATGCCACCGGCACGTGGATTGTTGGGCATCAGTACCAAAAAGCGCCCAGCCAGACTGATAAAGGTGGTCAGGGCGGCGCCCTTGTTGCCGCGTTCTTCCTTGTCGACCTGGACAATGACTTCCTGGCCTTCCTTGAGCACTTCCTTGATGTTGGGGCGTCCGGAAGGCTCCTTGGTGAAGTATTCCCGCGAGATTTCCTTGAGCGGGAGAAAGCCGTGACGCTCGGCGCCGAAGTCGACGAACGCCGCTTCGAGGCTGGGCTCGATACGCGTGATGCGACCACGGTAAATGTTGGCTTTCTTCTGTTCTCGGGCACCGGATTCGATGTCGAGATCGTACAGGCGTTGTCCATCGACGAGCGCGACGCGCAGCTCTTCGGGCTGTGTCGCGTTGATGAGCATTCGTTTCATGCAAGTCTCACTGACTAGGCGTGCCGGTCTGACGACAAGGCGTGGTAACGGCGCGTCGAATCGTTTGCTTGCATGCTTGTGCTCAGTGCATGTCGTGACGATGTCTTGGCGACCCGGAGGGCCGAGGGCGACAAGACAGGCATACCAACGGTCGTCACCGCCCAGTGGGCGATGCATGTGATGATGGCCGCCGAATGCGGTGGACGAGGGGGCCCGCCAGCGCTTCGAGGGGTGTTCAACGTCGTTATTCCGTCCGTATAGATCCTGTCGTATACATCCCTGAACACTGTAAGAGCATGTTGAGTACGCAGCGGTGGCAGGACGTGTTCCGGCGGGAGTGTGCCCGTCCGGCCCTGCGGTCATCCGCTAGACAGCTAGCAATAGGTCGATTCGGCACGCCGGCCTCGGCACGGTGTTTATGTCACCCCGTATGGTGGGCGCCGAGTGTCTCGTGCGCCCCTGGCGGGCATGGCGTTCCAATCGTTCTTTTCCCGTTGACGCGGCGCGGTATTCGGCGTCGCGCGAGGGGAATGTCATGTTCTTCGCTCGGGCCTGCGTGTCTGCAGAGCAGGCGCAACTAATGGGCGCTTGATGCCCATTTGAGCGAGCCTCGAATATAACAGTAAAGCGATAACGCAGCAATTGGCGTCAAGACGATCTCGCTGCGGTAGAATGTCGTGTGGCGTCAAGCGCCGACAATCCGGTGGCGATTCGTATAAGGAGAGGGTGCGCATGGCCGAAGGCCGCGACGTACAGTGGGTGGAAGTAAGCGAAGGGCAGGTCGGACAACGTATCGACAATTTCTTGCGTACGCGGCTCAAGGGGGCGCCCAAGTCGTTGATCTATCGCATCGTGCGCAAGGGCGAGATTCGCGTCAACAAGAAGCGGGTCAAGGCGGACTATCGTCTGGCGCTGGGTGACTTGGTGCGCATACCGCCATTGCGTCTGGCCCCTGAGGAGGCTGTGCGCGAAGTCAGTGACGGACTGCGTAATCTGCTGGCAGGCAGTGTGCTGGTCGAGGGCCCCGACTGGATGGTGCTCAACAAGCCGGCTGGCCTCGCCGTACACGGGGGTAGTGGCGTGAAAATCGGGTTGATCGAGGCGCTGCGCCAGGTTCGTGACGATCTCGACTTCCTCGAGCTGGTGCACCGTCTGGATCGCGATACCTCCGGTTGTTTGCTGCTGGCCAAGTCGCGGGCGGCGCTGGTGACCTTGAATCAGGCGCTCAAGGCCCATCAGATGGACAAGCAGTATCTAGCGCTGGTGCAAGGGCGCTGGCCGACGCGACGTGAGTTCGTCAGCGCCCGGCTCGATCGCTTCGATGCCGGCAACGGCGAGCGTCGCATGCGTGTCGACAACCAGGGCAAGGTATCGCGGACGCGTTTTGCCGTGCGCGAGGCGTTCTCGCGTGTCACGCTGATCGAGGCCGAGCCGGTGACCGGGCGCACGCACCAGATCCGCGTGCATGCCGCGCATGCCGGCCATGCCCTGCTGGGTGACGACAAGTATGGCACTCGCGAGGGAGCGCGTCTGGCGCGTGAGCTAAAGCTCGATCGTCTGTTTCTGCATTCTCATGCCTTGACCTTTCCCGAACCCACCAGCGGACGACCGGTGCACGTCAAGGCGCCGCTGGGGGAAACGCTCGAAGCGGTGCTGGCGAGAGCGCGTCGCGTTAGTTGACAGTGCCATGCACCGCGAGGGTGTGGTTTCCAATGACGCCATTGATGAGGGGAAAGTGGTTTGCGCTATCGTTTAGTGATCTTCGACTGGGACGGCACTCTGATGGATTCCGCCGCGCGAATCGTCGCCTGCATGCAGGCGGCCGCGCACGATATTGGCTGGGCGCCGCTGTCGGATGCGGCGGTACGCGACATCATCGGGCTGGGTCTGCCGGAGGCCATCGCCAAGCTTTGCCCGGACATGTCAATGGAGCAGCGTGAGCGCTTGCGCGAGCGTTATGCGGCACATTTCGTTGCCGCCGAGCGCGAGCCGATGCATTTCTTCGATGGAGTGGTATCCGGCATGACGCGGCTGCGGGGCGAGTCGAGCCTGCGACTGGCGGTAGCGACCGGCAAGAGCCGCCGTGGCTTGGAGCGCATTTTTACGAGCACAGGCAGTGGCGAATGGTTCCACACGAGTCGTACGGCCGATGAAACGCTGTCCAAACCGCACCCTCGCATGCTGGAAGAGTTGCTGGTCGAGACGCGTCTGGCGCCGGAAGAGGCGTTGATGGTCGGCGATACCGAGTATGACATGGAAATGGCGCGGGCATTGGGCATGGATCGGGTGGCAGTGACCTATGGCGTTCATGCACGCGAACGCCTGGCGCGTAGCGGGCCGGTGCTGATGGCCGACACGTTCTCGGTGTTGATGGATTGGTTGTATACGGCCCCCAAAAATGATGCCAATGATTCGGTATCAGGCGCCACGCGGCTACGGAGCGAAATCTCATGAGTGACGACAAACGCGAGGATGCCTGGACGCAGGGGCCCGAGATCGAGCGTACATCGCGAGGACCTGGTCAGGCCGATGAGCTGGACGAAGAGGCAGCAAGCGACCCCGAGCGCTTGCGTGAACTACGCCGCTTGCGCGAGCAGCGCATGCTCGATCGCTGGATCGATGGCGTACTCGTCGAGCAGCGGAGGTCACGGCGCTGGAAACTATTCTTTCGCCTGGTGGTCGTGCTGCTGATTGCGTCGTCGCTGGCGATGACGGCGTATGCGCTATTCTTCGCCGAGCGTGGCATGCCCGGTGGCGTGGGCGCTCCTCACCTGGGCGTCGTCGAGGTCGAGGGCGTGATCGATGCCAATGGCGAGGCGAGTGCCGAGCGCATCATCGAGGGCCTGCGTGCTGCATGGCAAGCGCCCTCATCGCGGGCGGTGGTGCTGCATATCAATAGCCCTGGCGGCAGTCCAGTGCAGTCACAGCGTGTATATGACGAAGTGCGCCGTTTGGCGGAGAAGGGCGACAAGCCGATCATTGCGGTGATCGAGGACATCGGCGCGAGCGGTGCCTATTACATTGCGGCGGCGGCGGACGATATCTACGCCGCCCCGGCGAGTCTGGTGGGGTCGATAGGTGTCATTTACTCTGGCTTTGGCATGCAGGATGCCATCGATAAGTTGGGCGTCGAGCGCCGAGTCTTTACCGCCGGTGACAACAAGGCGTTTCTCGATCCCTTTTCCCCGATACGCGATGAGCAGCGAGAGTTCTGGCAGCAAGTGCTGGATACCACGCACCGGCAGTTCATCGAAGACGTCAAAGCGGGACGCGGCGAGCGCCTGGCGGACGATCCTAAACTCTTTTCCGGATTGATTTGGACCGGAGAGCAGGCGCTGGAGCTGGGGTTGATCGACGGTCTCGAGAGTCTCGATGCGCTCTCCCGCCAGCGCCTCGGTGAGGTGCGGTTGCATGATTATACCCCGGCGCTCGATCCCTTGAGTCGCTTGTCACGCCAACTGGGGCGTGTCGCGGCCGAGTGGGTCGGGGTCTCCGGCAATGCGTCGCCCGTGCGTTATCAGGTGCCATGACGACACCCGGCCGGTATCAACCCAACGGGTCGAGGCCGGCCTCGCGCAGCATTTCACAAAGGCGTATCAGTGGCAGGCCGATCAAGGCGTTGGGGTCACGTCCCTCGAGACGTTCGAAGAGCGTGATGCCCAGCCCTTCCATGCGAAAGCTGCCGGCGCTATCCAGTGGGCGCTCCTTGTCGACGTAACGTTCGATCTGGGTGTCGCTGAGTTGGCGAAACACCACATCGTAGCGTTCGTGATCGACCCAATGACGCGCGTGGGCGGTATCGATGAGTGCGATGCCGGTCAGGAAGTGAACGTGGCGTCCCGAAAAGCGGCGCAGGTTGGCGCGGGCGGTGGCCATGTCGCCGGGTTTGCCGAGTATTTCGCCGTCGAACAGGCAGACTTGGTCCGAGCCGATGATCAGGTGCTCGGGGTAGTCGCCGGCCAGCGCAGTGGCCTTGCCCAGAGCAAGGCGATGCACTAACGCATGGGGTGATTCGTGAGGGTGCGGCGTTTCGTCGATGTCCGGCGCGGCCCATGCATAAGGCAGTTCGAGACGGTCGAGAAGCTGGCGGCGCCAACGGGAGCCGGAAGCGAGGACAAGGCGAGTCATGGCGTCTCCTTGAAAAACGATGGCGGTGTGGCGCGCGTCACTTCGCAGTCTGGCGCGTAGCGTGAGTTCTGTACAGTGTGCTTGTTTTGACAGCGTCGGGGTGAGTCACTATTATTGCGCGCCTATGTTAACCACACGACTTCCCAAGCAGGTCGAGCCTTATAAGCTCGCTGCCAATCGTGAACGTCTCGAAGGGCTGGCAGCGCTCGATGGAATGCTGCGTCTCGGCGAAGAGATCGGCGCGCAGCAGGGTGACTGCGAGGTACGCCTGAGTTTCGATATCGATACGCAAGGGCGGCGCCTCATGGACGGCTATCTCCTGGCGCATGTGCAGATGCCTTGCAGGCGCTGTCTGGAGCTCATGCCGGTAACGTTGGAGAGTCGCATTCTGCTGGGACTGGTCAGTGATGACAGCCTGGCGGGCGAGTTGCCGAGCGACTATGAGCCGGTATTGGTGGAAAACGAGCAGCTGAATCTTCTGCCGGTAGTCGAGGATGAACTCATCCTTAGTCTGCCTCAGGTGATTTATCATGACGAAGCGGATTGCGCCGTTTCGCGCGACCAGCTGGAAAGCGGCGCTGATGCCGACGTGTCGGAGCAGCGTTCTACAAGCCCTTTCGAGGTGCTGCGCAACTTGAAAGGCAAACTTTGAATCATCGTCGACACTCTGGAGTGTAACCCATGGCAGTTCAACAGAACCGCAAGACCCGTTCCAAGCGTGGCATGCGTCGTAGCCACGATGCACTGAGCGGACCGACCCTGTCTCAGGACAAGGAAACCGGCACTACGCATCGTCGTCACCACGTGGCCCCCGATGGCTTCTACCGTGGCCGCAAGGTCGTCGACGTTTAAGACGTCGTCGACGCGCACGTGACTGTGCGAATCGCTATCGATGCGATGGGCGGGGACATGGGTCCCCGCGCCACCGTCATCGGCTCTCTCCAGGCGCTTGCCATGCACTCGAATCTCGAGATTCAGTTGCACGGCCCACGCGACGCACTGGAGGCTGAGCTAGAGTCCCTTCCCAAACGCCTTTCCGGCTATCGCCCCCGTCTTGTTCTGCAACACGCGCCGCGTGTCATTTCGCAGGCCATGAAGGTGGCCAATGCTTTGCGTGAGGCTGATGGGTCGAGCATGTTGGGTGCTATCACGAGTGTTCGGGATGGGCACGCACATGCTTGTGTCAGTGCGGGTAATACCGGGGCGCTGATGGCGCTCGCCAGGCGCGAGCTGGGCACGGTCACGGGCATCGCACGTCCTGCCATCAGCACGGCGGTCCCCACTCAAGGTAACGGACAGTGCTATCTGCTCGATCTAGGGGCCAATGTCGATGTTCAGGCACGGCATCTGGTGGATTTCGCGCGCATGGGCGCCGTCATGGCGCGCGTGATCGACGACCTGTCGATGCCGCGGGTGGCGCTGTTGAATATCGGCGTCGAGGCCAACAAAGGCGTGCCCAGTGTCCGCGAAGCGGATAAGCGTCTGCGCGAAGGTGTGGCGTGTCATCGAGTGGGCTATTCCTTCGAGTATATCGGTTACCTAGAAGGCGACGGTGTTTTCTCGGGCGAGGCGGATGTCGTGGTCTGTGATGGCTTCGTCGGCAATGCGGTGCTCAAGGCCAGCGAAGGGTTGGCGACGATGCTGATGTCGCGCTTGCAGACAACATTCGAGGCACACCTGACCACGCGCGTGGTGCGTGCCATGGCGTGGCCTGCGTTACTGCGTCTCAAGCGTCGGCTGGATCCGGTACGCTATAATGGCGCTAGCCTTCTGGGGCTGGCGGGTATTGTCGTCAAGAGTCACGGAAGTGCGGACGCCAAGGGATTTGCTTATGCCATTTCACGCGCGGTGCGCGAGATCGATATGGACTTGCCTTCGCACCTGGCACGGGAATTGAGTGATGCATCACATTCTGAGCCTTCTGTCCACTCGGTCGACCCCGATAGCGGTCGAGCGGATAGCGGGTTAGCGAGCGATGCTCAATCCGACGACTCCCATCCTCAAAGGTGACTGTCATGACACAATCCCTCGCCCTCGTCTTTCCGGGGCAGGGCTCCCAGCAGGTCGGCATGCTGAGGGAGCTGGCCGAGCGCTACAGCGTCGTGCGGACCACGTTCGACGAAGCGTCCGGTGCGTTAGGCTACGATCTCTGGAAAATCGTGCAAGAAGGTCCGGAAGGCACCTTGAATGCCACGGCCTGCACTCAGCCGGCATTACTGACTTCCAGCGTCGCGATCTGGCGCATCTGGCAAGAGCTTGAAGGCCCGCGCCCCTTGGTCATGGCCGGCCATAGTCTGGGTGAATACAGTGCCATGGTGTGTGCCGGGGTCATCAGCTTCGCGGAAGGCGTGCGCTTGGTGCGCTTGCGCGGCGAGGCGATGCAGGCGGCGGTACCCGAAGGTCACGGCGCGATGGCCGCAGTGCTCGGCCTCGACGATGCAACGGTCGAGTCGGCATGCCGTGAGGCGGCGCAAGGTGAAGTGGTCTCGGCGGTCAACTATAATGCGCCCGGACAGGTCGTTATTGCAGGCAACAAGACGGCCGTGGATCGAGCGATTGCCTTGTGCCAGGAGGCGGGCGCCAAGCGTGCCTTGCCGTTGCCGGTCTCGGTGCCTTCGCACTGCAGTCTGATGCAGCCGGCCGCCGAACGCCTGTCAGCCGAGATGGACCGGCTCGATCTGCGGACGCCGCGTTATGCCGTTGTTCAGAATGTCGATGCGCTCGAGCATGATGACGTTCAGACGCTCAGTCAGCGCCTCGTCGAGCAGCTTTATCGCCCGGTACGCTGGACGGATTGCGTCAACGCCATGTATGAACGTGGCGCTCGGGTCTTCGTCGAGTGTGGGCCCGGCAAGGTGCTGACTGGACTCAATAAGCGGATTCAACGTCAAGCCAAGGGGCTTGCCGTCAACGACCCCGAGTCGCTGGAAAGCGCGCTTGAATTGGCGCGTAGCGAAGGCGAAGGGGAGTAGTCTTCAGTGATTAATGCGGGAAACCAGATGACAAGCGAACGCAGGGTAGCCCTGGTCACCGGTGCCAGTCGTGGTATCGGTCAGGCAATCGCCCGTGAACTGGGCCGTCAAGGACGTGTGGTGATCGGCACTGCGACCAGCCAGGCTGGCGCCGACAGCATCGATGCCGACCTCAAGACACATGAGATCGTGGGTTCTGGGCGCGTGCTCGATGTCACCGATCAGGAGAGTGTCGAGAGCCTTATCAAGGCGATCGGCGATGAGTTTGGCGCCCCGACCATACTGGTCAACAACGCCGGTATTACGCGTGACAACCTGCTGATGCGAATGAAGGAAGACGAGTGGGATGCGGTGCTCGACACCAATCTCAAATCGCTTTATCGCGTCACCAAGGCGTGTGTGCGTGGTATGACCAAGGCGCGTTTCGGGCGTATCGTGAGTATCAGCTCGGTAGTCGCCAGCATGGGCAATCTGGGGCAGACTAACTATGCGGCGGCCAAGGCCGGCATGGAAGGGTTTTCTCGCTCCCTGGCACGTGAAGTCGCTTCGCGTGGCATCACCGTCAATAGTGTCGCGCCGGGATTCATTGCCACGGATATGACTCAGGGATTGCCCGAAGCCCAGCACGACGCGTTGTTGGGGCAGATTCCACTGTCGCGTTTGGGTGCCCCTGAAGAAATTGCCGCTGCCGTGGGTTTTCTCACCAGCGACAATGCCGGCTACATTACCGGTGAGACGCTACAAGTTAATGGCGGCATGAATATGCGTTGACGCCCCCAGAGAGGATGTCTACAAGAGAGGCGGAATAAGGCAAGGCAAGACGTAATTGCACGAAAAAGCGTGATTCATGTTGGATAAATGCGCTTTTTCAGGGCAATTTCAGGGCTCTATTGCTGCCTATGAGTATTTTGTAGATACCCTCTAAAGCGCTGGTTGCGTCGTCTGGGAGCGGTCTATAAACTACCCGCAGCTTTCCAGAGCTAGCGGATTCGTACCACTAGGAGTAACAAGAGAATGAGCACCATCGAAGAGCGCGTTAAGAAGGTTGTGGCTGAGCGCCTGAACGTCAAGGAAGAAGACATCCAGAACACGTCTTCCTTCACCGAGGATCTCGGCGCCGACTCGCTGGACACTGTCGAGCTGGTGATGGCGCTCGAAGAGGAATTCGACACCGAGATTCCCGATGAAGAAGCCGAAAAGATCACGACCGTTCAGGAAGCGATCGATTACGTCGTCGCTCATCAGTAAGTAGAGCGGGACCGGGTCGTCCGGTTCGACATCGACTCGCGAAGGCCGCTCTGTCATCAGGGCGGCCTTTGTCGTTTGTGCATGCGTGCGGTCTCCACCCCGTCGGTGTTTCGGGTATAATGCGCGCCAAACACGGCTCGGCCGTGCCAACTCGCAAGTCTGGAGGAAAGCTGATGCCTCGTAAAAGGGTCGTGGTGACCGGATTGGGCCTGGTGACCCCTGTCGGTAACACTGTCAAGGAAAGCTGGGACAAAATCCTGGCGGGCAAGAGTGGCATCTCGCTGATCGACCACTTCGACACCACAGGATTCAACACGCGCTTTGGTGGCTCGGTGAAGGACTTTGATATCAGTCCTTACCTGAACCCCAAGGACGCACGCAAGATGGATCTGTTCATCCAATATGGGATCGCGGCGGCTGGGCAGGCCATCGCCGATGCCGGACTGGAGAGCGACGATGACAACGCGGATCGCATCGGAGTAGCGATCGGCTCGGGCATTGGTGGGCTGCCGATGATCGAGCATAACCACAACGCCTTGCAGCGTGGCGGACCGCGTAAGATCTCGCCATTCTTCGTGCCAGGGTCGATCATCAACATGATCTCCGGCAATCTGGCGATTCAACATGGTTTTCGTGGGCCCAACATCGCCATCACCACGGCCTGTACCACGGGGACGCATAATATCGGCTATGCAGCGCGCACCATCGCCTATGGCGATGCGGATGCCATGGTCTGCGGAGGCGCTGAAATGGCTACCACGCCACTGGGTCTTGGAGGGTTCTCGGCGGCGCGAGCGCTGTCGACGCGTAACGATGACCCTGCCGCAGCGAGCCGTCCCTGGGACCGTGAGCGCGACGGTTTCGTGCTCTCAGATGGTGCGGGGGTACTGGTGCTCGAGGAGTACGAGCATGCCAAGCAGCGTGGCGCGCCCATCTATGCCGAGGTTCTAGGTTTTGGCATGAGCGATGACGCCTACCATATGACGTCACCTAACGGCAGTGGGGCGGAAATGGCCATGCGCAACGCCGTCAAGGATGCGGCGATCGATGCCGATCAGCTGGACTATATCAACGCGCATGGCACCTCCACCCAGGCGGGCGATGTCGCCGAGAGCCAGGCCGTGGAGCGCGTCATGGGTGAGGCGGCCAAGTCCGTGGCGGTCAGCTCCACGAAGTCGATGATCGGTCACCTGCTGGGAGCCGCCGGCGCTGTCGAGGCGATCTTCAGTGTGCTCGCCATCCGCGATAGCGTCGTGCCGCCGACCATCAATCTCGAGACCCCCGATGAGGGGTGCACGCTGGATTACGTGCCCAACGAGGCGCGCCAGATGCCGGTGGCTTACAGCCTGTCGAATTCCTTCGGTTTCGGCGGTACCAATGGGTCGCTGATCTTCGGCCGCGTTTAAGCGCCATGGCCGATGAGGCAGTACCGTTCGACGATCGCGGTCTCGCTTACGGGGACGGTCTCTTTGAGACCGTCCTCGTGCGTGATGGGCACCCTTTATTGTGGGACGCGCATCTACGGCGGTTGGCACGCGGCGCCGAGCGGTTGGAAATTCCATTGCCGGATATGCACACCTTGGCGAGCTTGCCGGGGCAGGCAGGGGCTGGATTGTTCGTGCTCAAACTGCTCGTGACCCGTGGCAGCGGTGGGCGTGGTTATAAATCTCCCGAACCGCCCGTACCACGCCTGCGTTGGCGGTGTACGCCATTCACGCCGCAGTCCGCGTATTGGCGCGATGGCGTGCGCGTTCGCCTGTGCCGGCTGCGCTTGGGCCATCAGCCTTTACTGGCAGGTATCAAGCATCTCAACCGCCTCGAGAATGTCATGGCGCGTCGTGAGTGGTGCGATGCGGATGTTGCCGAGGGGGTGTTGTGCGATCAGTACGATCATCTCGTCGAGGCGACCAGCATGAACCTGGTGTGGCAGCGTCACGGCGCGCTCGAAACCCCCGATCTGACGGCATGTGGCGTAGAAGGGACGCTGCTGGCGACGTTACGCCAGCGATTGCCGATCCATACGCGAGAAGTGGGGGGCGAGGCGCTGATGGAGGCCGATGCGGCTTGGGTCGTCAACTCGGTGCAGGGCGTATGGCCCTTGAGGCAACTGGACGATGCCGTGGGTACCTGCCTGAGGCGTTGGACAATGCAGGCCGAGCAGCGGTATCTACAACAGCATGCCCACCCACTGTTGGGCTATCCCCATGACGCCTTCGATGAGGCGTGAGACAAGGTATCGATATGCGAGTGGTGAAGGTTCTCATAGGGATTGCGATACTGGTTGGTGTGGCGGTACTGGGCGGTTATCAATATTGGCAATCCCGTCTGGCGGCTCCGATTGCTTTGGATCAGACGACGGTCTATGAAGTGCCGGAAGGTGCGGGTTTCACGCGTATCATTCATGAACTCGAGGCGCGCGGTATCATTGACGCAGTCTGGCCGTATCGTGTGCTGGCGAAGCTCTCCCCTGACAAAGCCAACGGACTGCATGCCGGTGAGTTCGAACTCGATCCCGGGATGAGCGGCAACGAGATGTTGGCGCGACTGTCCAGCAACAACGTCGTGTCTTATCAGTTGACTATTCCCGAGGGCTGGACGTTTGCAGAAATGCGTCATCGATTGAATGATGCGCCTAAGCTTAAGCATCGTACGCAGGGCATGAGCGATGAAGAGGTCATGGCGGCCCTGGGGCATGGGGACGAACACCCCGAGGGACGTTTCTTTCCCGATACATATCGCTACCACAAGGGGATGACGGATCTTGGTGTACTGCGTCGCGCCTATGAACGCATGGCCGAGACCTTGCAAAATGTTTGGGCGCAGCGGCAGGACGACTTACCCATCGACAGCGCCTACGAAGCGCTCATCCTGGCCTCGTTGATCGAGAGTGAGACGGGCGTGCCGGAAGAGCGACGCCAGATCGCTGGTGTCTTCACGCGGCGTCTTGAGCGCGGCATGCGGCTGCAGACCGACCCCACGGTGATTTATGGCATGGGAAAAGAGTACGATGGCAATATCACGCGGGCCGATCTACGTCGCAAAACGCCCTACAACACCTATGTGATCGACGGGCTGCCACCGACACCGATTGCCATGCCGGGCGCGGGGGCATTGCGTGCTGCAGTGAATCCTGCGCCGGGAGATGCCTTGTATTTCGTGGCTCGTGGCGATGGATCGCATTACTTTTCGAGTACGTTGGCGGAACACAATGCCGCGGTACGCCGTTATATTCTCAATCGCTGAGCGGAGTAGGTCATCGCCATGACGCCGGGACGTTTCATCACCCTCGAGGGGGGCGAAGGGGTGGGGAAGTCCACCAACGTGGATTTCGTGTGCGACTGGCTAAGTGCTCGCGGTATCGACGTGTTGCGCACGCGTGAGCCGGGCGGCACCCCGAGAGCCGAGGCGATCCGTGCGTTGCTGCTCGACCCCGCCCCGCAGGAACCGCTCGACGAGACAGCCGAATTGCTGCTGATGTTCGCTGCCCGTGCCCAGCACCTGGCGACCAAGATTCGCCCAGCGCTGGCGCGGGGCGTGTGGGTTGTCTGTGACCGCTTCACCGATGCGACCTTCGCCTACCAAGGCGGCGGGCGCGGGCTGGACGAGACACGCATCGCGACACTCGAGTCCTTGGTGCAAGACGATCTACAACCCGACCTGACGCTGTTGCTGGACATGCCGGTCGCGGCTGCTCAGCGCCGTGTCGAACGGCGTGGTGCCGCGCGTGACCGCTTCGAACGCGAGCGGCAGGATTTTTTTACCGCCGTGCGTGAGAGCTACCTTTCCCGCGCTGCCCAGGCGCCGGCGCGATTTGCCGTGATCGATGCCGACCGCGAACTGGATGCGGTACAGGCGTCGATTGCTGACCACCTGGCAACGAGAAGCGCATTATGGTCGTGACGCCCATGCCCTGGCAGCGTGACTTGTGGCAGCGCCTGATTCGCCAACAGGATGCGGGCCATCTGGCGCATGCGTTATTGATTTCGGGTCCGCATGGGGTCGGCAAGCACGACCTTGCCGATGCCTTGGTGGCACGTACGCTGTGTCATGCACCGGGCGACACCGCCTGTGGCGACTGTCATGCCTGTCACATGCTGGCGTCGGGATATCATCCCGACCTGCTCGATATCACCCCGGCTGAAAAGCGCCGCCAGATACGCATCGATCCGATTCGGCAGGTCAATGCTTTCGTATCGCAGACCGCGCAACAGGGTGGCTACCGCGTCATCCGTATGCATCCTGCGGAGGCCATGAACGTAGCGGCCTCCAATGCCTTGCTCAAGAGTCTTGAGGAACCCGGTGCGAAGACGCTGTTCGTGCTCCTGGCGGACATCCCTTCGCGTATGCTGCCGACCGTTCGTTCGCGTTGCCAGCACTGGAGCTTGGGCGTGCCCGAACCACATATCGCTCTGGAGTGGCTGAACGAGCATTTCGAGGATCCCGAGCAAGCGCGTTTCTGGTTGCGAGTGGCTGGCGGCTTGCCCCAGTTTGCACTCGAGCTGGCCGAAGGGCGAGGCTTGCGTCAGGAGTTGCGAGAATTGTTCGATGCGCTGGTGCGGGGGGCGGAGCCGGTCGCCGAGGCGGCGCGTCTCGATCCCCAGTCGTTGGACCGCGTGCTGTGGTACGGTATCGTCTGGCTCGAAGACCTGATTCGCCTGGGCGTCTCCGGTGAGGCACAGCACGTGCGCAATCCGGACCTTCTGCCGTTGTATCGTCAGGCAGCCAAGAATGCGCGGGTTCGAGACTGGTTTCGCCTGCTCGACTACGCGCGTGAACAGCGCCGTTTGATCGCCGCCGGGGGCAATCCCAATGCACAGTTGGTGCTGGAAGCCTGGCTGGTGCGTTGGGCATCGCTGTTGCGCTCATGACAGCGCCGGCCTGAGGCATGAACATCGTGCATGAAGCTCGTCGTGCACACTGACCGAGGAGTACCCGGCGTGGCGCAAAAAGCCTTATCCCTGACATTCCACGATGCGCAGACCCTGCAGGCAGCTTATATGCCCTGGCTGGAGCGGGGCGGTGTCTTCGTTCCCACGCAGGAGCGTTATGCGCTTGGTGATGCGGTGTATCTGCTGGTTACGCTGCCGGATGAGAGTGAACGCCTGCCGGTGTCGGGCACAGTTGCCTGGCTGTCGCCTTCGGGTGTCGGTGGACGCCGCGTCCCCGGGATCGGTGTGCATTTCAGCGACGCCGACCAGCGCGTGAGAGAGTTGATCGAAGCTCGACTCGAAGGCGTCACCGCCTCGCGCCCCAGCTATACCCTTTAGGCCTCGCCTGACAAGTGTCTAATGCCATGGGCTGGGCCACACCCTTTTCGATTCTTTAGGTACCGCATGTTCGTTGATTCCCACTGTCATCTCGATCGACTCGACCTCACCGCCCATGACGGCAAGCTCGACGGCGCCCTGGAAGCCGCTCGCCACCGAGGCGTGCGTCACTTCCTGGCGATCGCCGTCACGCTGGACGACGTGCCCAATCTGGTCGACATCGCCCGTGCCCATGATGATGTCTCGCTGTCTGCCGGCGTGCACCCGTTGCATCAGGTCGAGAACGAGCCTGACGTTGAGGCTATCGTCGATTGCGCTCGGTGCCATGATGCGGTGGCGATTGGCGAGACGGGGCTGGACTATCATTACGATGCAGTGGCCCACGAGGTGCAGCGTCGGCGTTTTGCCGATCACCTGCGTGCTGCGCGGGAACTCGAACTGCCGGTGATCGTGCACACCCGTGACGCCAAGGAAGACACCCTGGCGTTGATTCGTGAGCATACCGATCCTGCAGTGGGAGGCGTCTTGCATTGCTTCACCGAGGATCTCGATATGGCGCGGGAAGCGGTAAGGCTGGGGTTCTACATTTCGCTTTCCGGCATCGCGACTTTCCGTAACGCCACCTCGGTGCGCGAACTGGCGCGTCTTGTGCCCCTCGACCGGTTGTTGATCGAGACCGATAGCCCTTATCTGGCCCCGGTGCCGCATCGTGGCAAGCCCAATGAGCCTCAGTGGGTCGTGGAAGTGGCGGAATGCATCGCCGCCGAGCGCGGTATCAGTATCGACGAAGTCGCGATGCAGACGACTGCCAATTTCTACCGGCTGTTTCGCGCCGCGCTACCCGAGGCGCCCGATGATGTGCGCGAGGCATTGGCACAGATGAGCGGTCAGTAACGCCCAGCAGCGAGGAGCGAGCATGCCACTAGAGTCGTTGACGGCGCATGTCGATACATCACCGGCGGCAGCATTGCCGCCGGTCAACACCTGGAATCCACCTTTCTGTGGTGACATGGCGTTGACCATTGCTGCTGATGGCCGCTGGTGGCATGAGGGCACGCCGATCGGGCGCGCGCGCTTGGTACGTTTGCTGTCGCGCCTGTTGCGCCGCGAAACGGATGGCGACTATTACCTGGTCTCGCCGGTCGAAAAACTGCGTATCCAGGTCGAGGATCGAGCATTCCTGATCGTCGATGCCGAGTGTCGCGACGGGGTATGGACGCTGACCACCAACCTCGGTGATAGCGTCACTCTGGACGCGCAACGCCGCCTCGTGGTCAGCGCCATGCCGGGCGGCGAGCCGGTTCCTGAGGTCGCCATCCGCTTCGGGCTGTCGGCACGGTTCAACCGTAACGTCTACTATCGCCTGATCGATATCGCTGAGATGCATGAGACGCGCAACGGTAGCGAGCTGGGGATATATAGCGACGGCGTCTGGCAATTCCTCGGTCGGTTGCCGGAGGAGGCGCCGTGAGCGAGGTGACGCCCGAACAGCGTGCCGTGATCGCGCATGTCGAAGGGCATGCGCGTGTATCGGCAGTCGCCGGCGCCGGCAAGACCACCACGCTCGTGCAGCGCGTCTTGCACCTACTGGCCAACCGCGTGCCACCGCAACGCATGTTGGTGCTGATGTTCAATCGCGCTGCCCGCGAGGACTTCACCCACAAGCTGGCGCACGTGGCGGCGGGGCAGCGTCTTCCCGACGTGCGAACCTTTCACTCCATCGGACATCGTCTGACCCAGACCCTGACGCGCTGGGGGTATCTGTCATCGCGCCAGTTGATCGCCGCCGATTGGCAGCGCGAGCGGTTGTTGCGGCAGGCAGTCCAAATGAGCCTGGAGCACGCCGACGACAGTCAGCGCCACGCCGCGCTGGAGTCGGATCGTCTCGAGGCGCTGGCGCAGTTCTGCGAGCTGGTCAAGGCCGAGATGTGCGCTCCGGAGCTGCTCCACGAACGCCTGGATTTCGGTGAGAATACCCAGCACTTCTGCGAAGCGTATGCGGTCTTCGAGGGGTTGCTCGAGGATCACGCCTTGATGACCTATGCCGATCTTCTCTATCGGCCGCTGCGCTGCCTGGAAGCGACCCCCGAGGCGCGTTCACGGGTGCAGGGCTTTCTCGATCATGTGATCGTCGACGAATATCAGGACATCAACGAGGTGCAGCAGCGCTTATTGGCGATTCTTGCGGGGTCTTCCGCCCAGGTGATGGCGGTGGGCGATGCCAATCAGTGTATCTACGAGTGGCGCGGAGCGCGTCCCGATGCCATGTTCGAACGCTTTACCACCTTGTTCGGTACCGCCCACGATTATCCGCTGTCGTATACCTTTCGCCATGGCCATGTGTTGGCCTTGGCGGCCAATCACGCCATCCGTGCCAACCGTCGGCGTCCCGATCAGATATGCCTGGCCGCGCCTGGCACGCCGGCGACCCGCGCCGAGGTGGCGGTGGGCAGCAGTGCCCTGCTCGACGCCCTCCAACAGTGGCGCGGCGACGGGCGAGCCTTGGGCGAGGCCTGCGTGCTGGTGCGTAGTTGGGCGTTGTCCGTCTCCGTGCAGTTGCAGCTGTTGCGTGCCGGCATTCCATTCCGGCTCGCGCGTGAGGATCGATTCGTATTTCGTCTGCCGCTGGTGCAGGCGCTGGCGGGGTATCTGGCCCTGGCGCGTGACGGGCGCCGTCTGCAAGACCCCGAGCAGCTCAATCTGCTGCTGTCGCAGCCGACGGTCTTCGTGCCTCGCGAGACGCTGACTGCCTTGGCGCACCAACTGGCCCAGACTCAGCAATGGCCGGAGCGGCACGACCCTTTGTTGAATGCGTTGAAACCCCTTCAACGTCGCAACCTCAAGCGTCGCTGGCAGTTGTTATGTGAATTGCCACGCATGGCGAATTGGCTGCCGAACAAACTGCTTGAACATGTCGTCGAGGCCACCGAGGCGGACAAGGCCCTCAAGCGCGCCGCCTCGAGACGGGCCAAGGCCGAGGACGATGTGCGTCTGCTCGATGTGTTGATCGAGCAGGCCGGTGAACTGGCCAACGATCCCGAAGGCTTCATCGAACTGCTCAGTCAGCCGGTGGAGGCGCGGGAGGATGGTGTGTTGGTGACCACGGTGCATGGTGCCAAGGGGCTCGAATGGCCGATGGTCGCGCTGTGGGGTGTCAACGAGGAAGACTTCCCGCACTACACGCGTGAGACACCTCTGGACGCCGAGCGTCTGGAGGAGGAGCGTCGCCTTTACTACGTAGCGATCACGCGAGCGCGGGAGCGTTTGCTGGTCCTGCACGATGGCGGCGATCATCGTCCCAGTCGCTTCCTCGACGAAACCGCCTGGGACGACTGCCATCGCGCCGCCGCCGCGCTCGGCGAGACACCGCCCGAGTCACTGGCGGTGCGTGCGCCGGAGGTGGTCGGGCGTTATCTCGAACGTTGCGGCCTGAATCTAGCCGTCACTCGCGCGTCAGAGACGGTCTCTGACCCAGCCCCTGCGACATGGGCGGTGGGGCAGTGGGTGCGGCATGGCGTCTTCGGCGAGGGCGAGGTCGTGCTGCTCGAGGGCGATCCCGCCAATCCGGTCATCGAGGTGCGTTTCACGCAGGCGGGGCGCCGGCGGTTGATCGCCGCGCGTGCCCCGTTGGAGCATGTGGCGGATCAGGCGGTGCCGAGCTGACGTCAGGTCAGATGCCCCCGCCCGCAAGCGAGGGCGCCGTGTCAGCATGACTACATGTTGGGATAGTTGGGCCCGCCACCGCCTTCCGGTGCCACCCAGGTGATGTTCTGGGAAGGGTCCTTGATATCGCAGGTCTTGCAGTGCACGCAGTTCTGGAAGTTGATCTGGAACTTGGGCTCGCCGTCTTCCTCGACTATTTCGTAAACCCCTGCGGGGCAGTAGCGCTGCGCGGGCTCGGCGTATTCCGGCAAGTTGACGCGTACCGGAATCTCGGGATCGGTGAGCCGCAGGTGACAGGGTTGGTCCTCTTCATGGTTGGTATTGGAGAGAAATACCGACGAGGACTTGTCGAACGAGAGCTTGCCATCCGGCTTGGGGTAGTCGATGGGTGTCACCTCGTTGGCATGGCGCATGCGCGCATGGTCGGAGGTGGTGTCGTGCACGGTGGGCAACTTACCGCCCAGTAGTTGGTCCAGGAAGTTGTAGGCGCCGCCCTTGACGGTGCCGTACTTGTGAATCGCCGGCCCGAAGCTGCGGCTTTCGGTCAACTCCGCCCAGGCCCAACTGTCTTGCCACTTCGAGGTGAAGGCGGTCAACTCCGCGCCACCTTCGTCACCCGCTACGAACGCCTCGAACACGGCTTCGGCGGCGACAAGGCCGGATTTCATCGCCATGTGGATGCCCTTGATCTTGGCGAAGTTGAGCGTGCCGGCATCGCAGCCGATCAACAAGCCACCGGGGAAGGTCATCTTAGGGAGGCTGTTGGCGCCGCCCTTGGCGATGGCGCGAGCCCCGTAGGAAACGCGGGAGCCACCCTCGAGATGTTGCTTGAGCACCGGATGATGCTTCATGCGCTGAAATTCATCGAAAGGTGAGAGGTAAGGGTTGTCGTAGGAAAGATCGACGATCAGGCCCACCACGACCTGCTGGTTCTCGGCATGGTAGAGAAACCAGCCGCCATGCGTGTCATTGGGCAGCGGCCAGCCCGAGCCATGCAAGACGCGTCCAGGCGTGTGCTGATCGGCGGGGACGTCCCAGAGTTCCTTGAAACCCAGCGCATAGTGTTGTGGATCGCGGCCCTCGTCGAGGTCGAAGCGCTCGATCAGGCGCTTGCCGAGATGCCCGCGAGCCCCCTCGGCGAACAACGTGTACTTGGCGCGCAATTCCATGCCCGGCATATGGCCGGATTTTTCGCTGCCGTCGGCGGCCACGCCCATGTCGCCGACGAGGATGCCACGTACCGTGCCATCGTCATCGTGCAGGCTTTCCTGGGCAGCGAAGCCGGGGAAGATTTCCACGCCCAGTTCTTCGGCCTGCTCGGCCAGCCAGCGACACAGGTTGCCGGCGCTGATGACATAATTGTCATGCGCGCCACCGGTGTTGTGCATGCTCTTGGGCACCAGGGCATTGGGTAGCTTCTGGGCGCTTTCGGCGTCCTTGAGCAGGTAGAGATCGTCGCTGACCACGGGGGTGGTCAACGGCGCGCCGCGCGATTCCCAGTCGGGGAAGAGTTCGCGAAGGGCACGTGTCTCGAGCACGGCACCGGATAGAATATGCGCGCCCACTTCGGAGCCTTTTTCGACCACGCAGACGCTGAGTTCGCGCTGGGCCTCGTGGGCCTGCTGCATCAGGCGGCACGCCGCCGAGAGCCCGGATGGGCCGGCGCCGACGATGACGACGTCGAAATCCATGTATTCGCGTTCCACGGCTTGATCTCCTCCATCTTCGCGTTGGGCGGTCGACGCGCCCGAGCATGCATGGTGCCTTTCGAGCAGCCATGCATGGACAAGTCGCGTTTTTCTTGATTGTATTTTAAACGGCCGTTTGATTCCACACGGGGCGGCCGGTCCGCATGATGTCATTTTCCATGAAGTTTGTCGTCCGACACTGCCATGACGGCGCTTCAGGGTTTGACCAGGTTGGACGAGATCACGCAATATTATATAGGGTCGCCGAGTGTTTAACGGGCGACATTTTTCGGGACACGCCCCCTATCAAACGCTTGAATGAATTTATTCTAAGGGCATGCCTGCCGGTTCTAACCAAGCGAGGACACCATGAAAGTACTCGTCGCGGTCAAACGCGTCATCGATTATAACGTCAAGATCCGAGTCAAACCGGATCACTCCGACGTCGATCTCACCAACGTCAAGATGGCCATGAATCCATTCTGCGAGATCGCCGTGGAAGAAGCGGTGCGCCTCAAGGAAAAGGGGGTGGCCAGCGAGGTGGTCGCCGTTACCATCGGTCCCAAGGCCGCGCAGGAGCAACTGCGTACCGCCCTGGCGCTGGGCGCCGATCGTGCGATTCACATCGAGACCGACGACAAGGTCGAGTCGCTGACCGCCGCGAAGCTCCTCAAGCGGGTCGTCGATGATGAACAGCCGGGCCTGACGATTCTCGGCAAGCAGTCCATCGACACTGACAACAACCAGACCGGGCAGATGCTGGCCGCGCTGGCAGGCATGGGGCAGGGGACGTTCGCCTCCGAGGTACAGGTCGAGGGCGACGACGTCCAGGTAACCCGTGAAATCGACGGCGGCCTGCAGACCGTCGCGCTCAAGCTGCCGGCGGTGATCACCACCGACCTGCGCCTCAACGAGCCGCGTTATGCCAAGCTACCCGATATCATGAAGGCCAAGAAAAAGCCCATCGACGTCAAGAGCCCCGAGGATATGGGGGTTGCCGTGGCGTCCAGCCTGAGCGTGCTCAAGGTAGAATCGCCGGCGGAACGCCAGGGCGGCACCAAGGTGGCCTCCGTGGATGAACTCGTCGACAAACTCAAGAACGAAGCCAAGGTGATCGCATGAGCATTCTGGTTATCGCCGAACATCATCACGGCCAACTGGCGGACAGCACTGCCCACGTGGTCGCCGCGGCCCAGGCCATCGGTGGAGACATCGATATCCTGGTGGCCGGCGAGAACATCGCAGGTGTCGCCGAATCGGCCGCCAAGCTGGCGGGGGTGGGCAAGGTAAGAGTCGCCGACGACGGTGTCTACGCCCACCAGCTTGCCGAACCGATGGCTGAACTCATCGCCGGGCTTGCCGACGACTACAGCCATGTACTGGCCGCTGCGTCCACCCAAGGCAAGAACGTGATGCCGCGTGTTGCCGCGCTAAAGGATGTGGCTGCACTGTCGGAGGTGATTGGCGTGGAAAGCCCCGACACCTTCCTGCGTCCTATCTATGCGGGCAATGCGATTGCCACCGTGCAGTCGAGCGATGCCCTCAAGGTGCTCACCGTGCGCACCACGGCCTTCGATGCCGTCGAGACGACGGGCAGCGCCGAGACCGAAGCGGTGACGGCCGAGGTCGACAATACCCTGTCGCGGTTCGTCGGTGAGGAACTGGCAAGCAGCGATCGCCCCGAACTGGGCAGTGCGCGTGTGGTCGTCTCCGGCGGACGCGGCATGGGCAACGGCGAGAACTTCAAGCTGCTCGACGGCATTGCCGACAAACTCGGCGCGGCGATTGGCGCTTCGCGCGCGGCCGTGGACGCCGGCTTCGTGCCCAACGATATGCAGGTCGGCCAGACCGGCAAGATCGTCGCGCCGGAGTTGTATATCGCCGTGGGCATCAGCGGTGCCATCCAGCACCTGGCGGGCATGAAGGACGCCAAGGTCATCGTGGCGATCAACAAGGACGAAGAAGCACCGATCTTTCAGGTCGCCGACTACGGCCTGGTGGGCGACCTGTTCGAAGTCCTTCCCGAACTCGAGTCCAAGTTGTAAGTCATAGTTATCTGTGCAGCCTGCCGATTGGTACTGGCGCGCGATGTATTGTCAAACCGGCCCACGCGGCCGGTTTTTCTTTCTCGCCGCTGATGATTGATAATTGTTCTTGTTTGTATTAGCGTGCTAGCCGTCCTTTCGTCGGCGCTGATTGAGTGCCGACACGATCAAGCAACGGGAGAAAGCGTGGTGCCAAACGACACGCGAAGCCGAACACGGACATGCCGGCGCGCCGCTTGCGCCGGCATGGCGTTATTGATGGGCGTTTCCGCAACGGCCTGGGCGCAGCAGACGTCGTTGCGCGACGCCAGTGTGCAGGCGCAACAAGCGCAGGCGGCGTTGCAGAAAAAGATAGATGCAGCCGACGACGAAACGCGTGAATTGCTGACACGCTTGCGCGATGCCAGCCGCGAAGCCTCGCGTCTCGAGCGCTACAACGACGAGCTGGCGCGCCGCAACAAGGCTCAGCAGGCCTTGATCGAGAAGCGTCGCGCTGCCATCGAGCAGCTTTCGGTGACACGCGAAGCCTTGCCAGGGCAATTGCGCGACATGGTGTCGCAATTGCGCACCCTGATCGAGGCTGACTTGCCCTTCCTGCGTGAAGAGCGTCTGGCGCGTGTCGACAGCCTCAATGCGATGCTCGATGACAGTGAGATGAGTGCGGCCGACAAGCTTGATCGCGTCCTTTCTGCATGGCGTACCGAGCTTGATTATGGGCGCGAGATGGATACTTGGCAGGGTAGGCTGGTCGGCGATGGCGAGCGTCAAGTCGACTATCTCCGCGTGGGTCGCATAGGGCTTTATTACTTGACGCCCGACGGCCGTGAGGGCGGCGTCTGGCGGGCCGATGCCGAGGAGTGGCAGCCCCTCGAGGGCGACGCGCTCGACGAACTACGCAAGGGGCTGCGTATTGCACGCGACCAGCGTGCACCGGCATTGCTCGACCTGCCGGTCTCTATAGCAGTCGAGACACAATCGACCAACGAGGCGAATTCTTCAGCCAAGGACGAGGAGTCGTCATGAGCATATGGAAGTCTCTGCGGTCCTGGGTATTGGCCCCGGCACTGGTACTGATGATGGCGCTGCCGGGTGTCGTGCCAATGGCGTCGGCCCAGGACGGCGACTCGGCCTCCTCGCTGAGCCAAATGTTGAAAAATCTACGTGCGGACAGTGCGGCCGCCGAAGCACGTGACAGGCAACGATTGAGCAAGCTGGTGAATGATCGTGAGGCGCTGCGCAAGGCCGTGGAGCAGGCGGAAGCGAAACTTGCGCAGGCCCGTCAGCGTCGCGACGAGTTGGAGGCAACGCAAAAGCGCCAGCGTAAAGCGCTCACCAACGTCAACCAGCGTCGTCGTTCTGAAATGGGCGATCTCGGTGGCGTCTTCGATGTGGCGCAACGTCATATTGGCGAGCTACGCGATGCGTTGGGAGAGGGTTGGCTGACCGTGGGAACACCCACAACGCTACCCGAACGGCTCGACGACAACGCCGTCATCGACACGCAGACATTACAGAACTTGGGGCAAACGTATGCCGCGCTGACGGCGGAGACTGGGCGTGGCGTGCGTTTCGAGGCGCCTATCGCCGACGCGTCGGGCAACGTCGAGCAGCGTGAGGCGATACGCCTGGGCGATTTCCTCGCCTTCAGTGATGGCAGGCTCCTGACGCGCGATACGGGCAATCAAGCGGGAGAAGCCGGCCTGCGGATGGTCTCGCATACGCCCGAGAACGCCCGTGAGGCATTGCGAGCCTTTCAGCATGGTAACGGGAGACATGTGGTCTTCGACCCCACACAAGGCGATGTGCTCAGTGCCTTGGCGCAGCAGCCCTCGCTGTGGGAGCGCTTCCAGCAAGGCGGATCGGTTGGTTATGTCATTGTCGTGTTGGGTATCGCGGGCTTGCTGGTCGCGCTGGCCCAGTACGCGTATCTGTTGGTCATCAGCGTGCGCCTGCGTCGTCAGCTCCGCACGCCCGAGACATTGAGCAGCAATAATCCGCTAGGGCGGGTGCTCGGCCGCTTTGCGGCGCTGGGGCCAGATCATGCACCGGAAGCGCTGGAGGCACGCCTCGATGAAGCGCTGCTGGCCGAAAAGCCGCGTCTCGAACGCGGCCAACCCTTGGTCAAGCTCATGGCGGCCGTCTCTCCCTTGCTGGGGCTTTTGGGGACCGTGACCGGGATGATCAGCACCTTCCAGTCGATCACCGTGTTCGGTACCGGCGACCCGCAACTCATGGCCGGCGGGATCAGCCAGGCATTGGTCACCACCGTGCTGGGCTTGATCGTCGCTGTGCCGCTTCTGTTCGTGCATACCGCCTTGAGTAGTCGCAGCCGCGAATTGCTCGGCACGCTCGAGGGCCGGGCGAGCGCCGTGCTGGCCGAGCATCTCGAGGCATCGCACGACGATACAGGGACACAGGCCCATGCCCACGCTCGCTGAGCCCATCGTCTGGCTGGTCGAGGCCGGCGGCCCGGTACTGGTGGTGATTGCGCTGGTCGCCATGGCGCTTTTCGCCATGGGGCTGGAACGCGGCCTGTACTGGCAGTTCGTGCATCGCCGCCGCCGCCGGGCCCTGGTAGCGCGCTGGGTTGCGCGCCGTGACCATGTCAGTTGGAGTGCGTTGACGTTGCGCGAGGTCTGGACGTCAGAACTCATCAGCCAACTGCGGCGTCCCTTGCCATGGCTCAAGCTGCTGGTGGGTCTGTGTCCGCTATTGGGTCTGCTGGGCACGGTCACCGGGATGATCCAGGTTTTCGACAGCCTGTCCTTGACCGATGCCAATCAGGCGCGGGCCATGGCTGATGGTGTGGCGCGGGCAACCTTGCCGACCTTGACCGGTATGGCGGTTGCGGTGGTGGGGTTACTGTTCACCACTCGACTCGAACACGTGATTCGGCGCGAGGATCAGCGGCTACATGACCGCATGGCGCGTGCCGTGGAGGATGCCAATGCGTAGGCGTCGACTACAGGACGTCAATGACGACGCCCAGGAAATCAATCTCACGCCGATGCTTGATGTGGTTTTCATCATGTTGATCTTCTTCATCGTGACCACCAGCTTCATCAAGGAAAGTGGCGTGGAAATCGAGCGGCCCGAGTCGTCCGCCGCGACTGCGCGTCCCGACGCACAAGTCATGGTGGCGATTACCGCCGAGAATGCCGTGTGGGTCGATGGACAGCCGGTGGATTCGCATCGTGTGGGCAATGAAGTGGCCAGCCTGGTGAGCGACGGTGGCGGGGTCGTGATTCAGGCCGATCGCCAATCGAGTACTGGGCAGCTCATCGAAGTCATGGATGCCATTCGCGAGGCCGGTGTTGACAACGTCGCTGTGGCGGCGAATCGAGGCACTGACGGATGAGGGTGATTGCAGGCGCTGTAGGCGGCATTCTGATGGCACTCGGGCTTTTTTATCTGCTGGCCCTGCTGGTAGCGCCGCCTGAGGATGCCCGCACGCCGATCCAGAAGCCAGTGTCGATATCACGCGTTCAGGCGCCTGCGGTACAGCAGGCATCTGCGCCGGCAGCGGCCGCGCCTCAGGCGCCGACGCCACCGGCGCAAACGCCGCCGCCTCCGCCACCTGCACCGGTGCCTGCGCCTCACACCGACAGCTCGCTGACGTTACCCGAACCGGAAGCGCCAACACCTCCTTCGCCGGAAGTCTCGGAGGTACCGCTTCCCGATCTCGAAGAGGTCGAGCCCACGCCTGAACCACCGCCGGAGCCCAAGCCGGAACCGGAACCGAAACCGCAGCCGGAACCTGCAACAGAGTCATCATCCTCTGAGCAGGCGTCGTCAGGTCAAAGTGGCGATGTCGCCACGCAAGCCAATACGGCGGCGAGCGGTAAAACAAGCCAGCAGAGCGCTGACGCAGTGGGGTCGCCGCAGCCGACCAAGCGCGTGCCGCCGGAGTATCCGTCGCGGGCGCAACGGCGAGGCATCGAAGGGTTCGTGGAGGTGAGGTTCACGATCATGCCCAACGGCCAGGTGGATGCCGATTCCATACGTGTCACCAAGGCAGAGCCGCGCCATGTGTTCGAGCGCGCGGCGCTCAGGGCGATCGCCGGTTGGCAGTTTCCCCGTGGGAATGCGCCTCGGGAAGCGCGCCAGCGTCTAGAATTTCGCCTCAAGAGGTAGCACATGCGGTTGTCTCATTGGAGCTATAGCGTTTTTTTGAGTTTATGTCTGGGGTTGTCAGGCGGTCACGCGATGGCGGCGGGTCCTGCGTTGTCGCCGGATATGGTGCAAGCGCTGGAGTCGCTGCAGCAGCGTATGCAAGATGGGGCCAGTCAAAGCGAAATCGACCGCGCGAAGGCAGCGGCTCGACGGTTGCGGAATGGTAATGCCGCGAACCGCTGGGCGCGGGCGTTGTTCCTGCAATTGGCCGCCACCGGAGAAGCGCAGCGAGGACAGGACGCTGCCGCTGCGGATTTGTTTTATCAAGCGCGGCGTATTGACGGTGTCGATGCCGATTCGCGCCAGCGTTGGCTCGACCAGGAGGCACGTTTGCGGCTGCGCGCGGGTCAGACCGCGCAAGGTGCCGAATTGCTGGGCGAGTGGATCGAGCGTCATGGCGGCGACCGCGACAGCTTATGGCTGATGGCGCAAGCTCAAGCGACGTTGCACCACTGGTCGCAAGCCGCAGAGTGGGTTGACCGCGCACGTCGCGCGGGGGGCATGGATGCAGACAGGCGTCGCCTGGCAGCGAGTGTCTATCAGCATGCCGAGCGTTACGACGCGGCGCTGGAGTTGCTTGACGCTCAACTTGAAAGCGGTAGCGACGACCCCCAGTCCTGGCGGCGTGCTGCGGCGCTGGCGCAGCGCATGCAGCAACCCGGGTTGGCGGCGGCATTGTGGGAGGCCGGTTGGCGGCGAGGCGTGCTCGAGGGCGAGGACGCTCTCGAGCGCCTTGTTCGGCTGCATCTGGCCGGCGGGACACCGGCACGCGCCGCCGAGCATCTAAAGAAGGCGTTCGAAAACAACACCTTGCCGCGCGATAACGAGCACCAGCGTCTGCTCGCCGAGGCCTGGACATCGGCGCGCGCGCACCAGAAAGCGCTGTCGGCATGGCGCACCCTGGCCGAAGACACCCAGGCCGCCAAAGACTGGCGACAACTCGGCGAACTCGCCTATGGCTGGGGCGAGTGGTCGACGGCGATAGAGGCGCTACGTCGCGCGCGTGAACAAGGTGCCGATCCCGCGCGAACCTGGCTGCTGGAAGGGGTGTCGCAACTGGAGTTGTCTAATGAAGCGGCGGCGCGTGAAGCATTCGAAGCGGCGCGCGATGCCGGCGCGTCGCAGGCCGAGGCCTGGCTGGCATCCCTCGGCGAGCGGTCAGGCGAGAAAACACCCGACGGCGACTCATCACCGGATGAGATGACGCCCCAGGCGCCTTCCGGCACGCAATGACACATGTGACGCCCGCTTTCACGGGCGTTGATGCGAGTTACAACGCTAGTTGTGCCCATACCGGGGCGTGGTCCGAAGGACGCTGGATGCCGCGTAGCTCGTAATCGATGCCAGCATCTTCCACCCGCTCACGCAATGTGGGTGTCACCATGATGTAGTCGATTCGCAGTCCGCGCTTGGGCTCACGTTCGAAGCCCCGCGAACGATAGTCGAACCAACTGAAGCGGTCATCGACCTCCGGGTAGCGCAGGCGGTAACAATCGCTCAGGCCCCAGTCGGCGAGCCGCGTGAGCCATTCGCGTTCGACGGGCTGGAAACTGGTCTTGCCCTCGCGCAGCCAGCGCTTGCGATTGGATTCGCCGATGCCGATATCGATATCGGTGGGCGAAATATTGAAGTCTCCCATGACCGCGAGCCGCTCGTCGGGCGTGTGTTGCGCTTGCAGCAATGCCGTGAGCCGGGCATAGAAATCGCGTTTGTTGGGAAACTTGGTGGGATGTTCGATGTTTTCACCCTGCGGGAAATAACCGTTGTACACGGTCATGGTCTCGCCATCGTCACAGCGTATGCGAGCGCCGATCAAGCGCCGCTGGGCTTCTTCGCCATCGTCAGGCAGGCCGTAATAAACGGCCTCGGGAGCCTGCCGGCTGAGTAGTGCGACGCCGTAATGGCCTTTTTGCCCGTGAAAGGCCACATGATAGCCGAGTGCCTCGATGGCCTCGCGCGGGAACTCGCTGTCCTGCACCTTGGTTTCCTGGAGGCCGATGATATCGGGGCGATGCGCCTCGATGAGTGCCTCCAGCTGGTGCAGGCGGGCGCGGATGCCATTGATGTTGAAGGAAACCAGGCGCATCAGCGGTCACCTCGCGAATCGTCATCGCGCGTCGACGCGCCATGCACGTCGAGGGTCGGGGCCTGCTGCTGTCGTGCCAGACGACGCGCGGCTTGAAGTTTGCGTTGCTGGCGCTTTTTCTGCACGTAGCGAGGCGACGATTTGACCTGGTCGGGGTTGTCGTGGCGCCATTTACGGAAGTCCTTGCGACGTCCGGTGCGAATCGTCACCTTGCTGGCGATCGAGCGCGTTTTTTTACTGCGTGTCATATCGTGACCCTAGTGTCGTATTGACTTGACGCCCATTCTACCAGTCGCGTTGTCGAGCGACATCCGTGACTGAGTGCGATGCCCGCGCGATGCTCGGCAATGACTGATACAATGGTCGCTTGCGTCGTGATCCAGCTTGGCTGTCGCGATGGCCGTGGCGCGCTGCGGAAAGGCAGGCAAGCGCGCTGGATTCATGCATTTGCGTACGAATATTGGACAGACATAGAAGCCTATGAGTGAGTCGGAAAAAACTTCAGCACCGGCCCAGAACCGCAAGCCCAAGCGGCGGCGTCGCAAGCCGCGTCGCTCGCAGTCTCAGTGGGACATCAAGCAGTTCCAGGTGACACCGGTCGCGGGCAAGTGGCGCTTTCACGATTTCGATCTTCCCGTGCCGCTGATGCGTGCGATTCATGCCCTGGGGTTTGAGTACTGCACGCCGATTCAGGCCGAAGCCCTGACGCATACGCTGCTCGGCGGTGACGTGGTCGGCAAGGCGCAGACGGGTACCGGCAAGACCGCCGCGTTCTTGATCTCGATTCTGGCGTATTTCCTGGAAGAAAAGGCCCCCGATGGCCAGAAGCCCGGGGCGCCACGTGCACTGATCGTCGCGCCGACGCGCGAGCTGGCGCTGCAGATCGAGAAAGATGCCAAGGCACTGGCGCGCTTCACGTCACTCAACGTGGCCAGCGTCGTCGGCGGAATGGACTACCAGAAGCAGCGTGAGCAGCTGTCGCGCAAGCTCGATGTGCTGGTGGCGACCCCCGGACGTCTGCTCGACTTCCACGAGAAGCGCGATGTCGACCTGACGCAAACCGAGGTATTGGTCCTCGACGAAGCGGATCGCATGCTGTCGATGGGCTTCATTCCCGATGTCAAGCGCATCATCCGGCATACGCCCAAGGCTGAGGAGCGCCAGACCTTCCTGTTCTCGGCGACGTTCAGCCCGGATATTCTCAACCTGGCCAGCCAGTGGACGCATAACGCTACCCACGTGGAGATCGAGGCGAGTCTCGAGAATGCCGCCAACATCGACCAGCGCGTTTATCTGGTCGGCGACAGTGACAAACAGCGCCTGCTGATCAACCTGCTCAACCAGGCAAGCATGGAGCGCGTGATCGTGTTCGGCAATCGCCGAGATCTGGTGCGCAATCTCGATGAGACCCTGCGTAACGCGGGTATCAATGTGGCGATGTTGTCTGGTGACGTGCCGCAGAGCGCGCGCATCAAGACACTCGACCGTTTCCGTGACGGCGAGGTGGATGTGCTGGTGGCCACCGATGTGGCAGGGCGTGGCATTCATATCGACGATGTCAGCCATGTGGTGAATTACACCCTGCCGGAAGATCCCGAGGACTACGTGCACCGTATTGGCCGCACCGGTCGTGCCGGCGCCGAGGGTGTGTCGATCAGCTTCGTCGGTGAAGAGGATGCCTTCGCATTGCCGGGAATCGAATCCTATATCGGCGACAAGCTGCCTTGTCAGCATCCCCCCGAAGGGTTGCTCTAAAGCTTGAAGAGCGGCGTTGCGCGCCTGAAAGCTGGAAGACTGCGGCTACGCCGCTTGAAGAAAGACTGCCCAGGCTGCGTTGGCCCCTTGGTGAGCGGCGACGAGGACAGGCCAGAGCGGAGGTCCGATTCCAGGGAAGGAATCGGTAGTGCCCAGGGAAGGGGTTACAGCGCCTCCGCGTCGGCCTGCCCCCGTCGCCGCGCTTCTCTATGGATGCATCATGCTTGACGAGGTCCTGAAGGACGAGATACAGACCGCCTATCGCCGGGTGCTCGATGGGCTCGAGCTGACCCCGCGCTACGGGCAGCGGCTGATGATCGCCGAGATCGCGCGAACCCTGGGCGGCATCGAGGCGGATGACGCCGGGCGACGTCTCTCCAACGAGCATGTCTGCGTGCTGGAAGCGGGGACCGGCACTGGCAAGACGCTGGCTTACCTGCTTGCCGCGCTGCCCATCGCCCAGGCGCGTGGTAAGCGCCTGGTGATCTCCACCGCCACGGTGGCGCTGCAAGAGCAGGTGCTGCATCACGACCTGCCGGCCCTCAAGGCGCATAGCGGCCTCGATTTCGAATATGCTCTGGCCAAGGGGCGGGGGCGCTATCTATGCGTGGCGCGGCTCGATCAAGCCTTGGAAGGCGGGGAAGAAAACCCCACGCTGTCGCTTTTCGAGGAAGCGATGACGTCCCGCGATGGCGACGATTTCCAGGCCCTGGCGCATGAGATGGCCGAGGCCTACTCGGCGGGGCGCTGGGAAGGCGACCGCGATAGCTGGCCGACGGGGATCGACGATGCCGATTGGCGTCGCTTGACCATCGATCATCGTCAGTGCACCAATCGCCGTTGCGGTCACTTCGGGGCCTGTGCTTTCTTTCGTGCCCGTCGTGGGCTCGATCAGGCCGATATCATCGTCGCCAATCACGACCTGGTGCTGGCGGATCTTTCCTTGGGGGGTGGACTGGTATTGCCATCGCCCAAGGAATGCATCTACGTCTTCGACGAAGGCCACCACCTGCCCGACAAGGCCCTGGATCACTTTTATCATCGGCTGCCGGTCAACGGCACGTTGCGTTGGTTGCGCACGCTGAAAAAGTCGCTGACCGAACTCAATACCGCACTGGCCGTGCAGCCGACCCTGGCCCGCCTGTTGGCGAGCCTGCCAGAGGCGATCGCGGCCCTGGAGCCACGCCTGGGCGAGGCGTTCGCCATGGGCCACCGCTTCGCCGAACGCGAAGAAGGGCTGCCTGACGACGCCACCGATGCCGTGCATCATCGCTTTCCGATGGGCCGTGTGCCGGAGGCGCTGAGCGAGCAGGCCCAGTCGATGGTGACGGCGTTCGCCGAACTGTCGCGTACCCTCGAAAGCATGGCGGATATCCTGCGTGAAAGCCTCGATCCCGAAAAGGCCACGGGCTTGCCGCGTGAACAGGCCGAAGCCTGGCTGCCGTTGATCGCCCTGCTGCATGGCCGAGCTCTGGAAGCACACGCTTTGTGGCAGGCGTTGGCGACGCCGGACTCCGAGGACAGCGTGCCGCAGGCGCGCTGGCTGACTTTCGAGCGCGTCGCCGGCGAGGCGGAGCTGACGTTTTCGGCAAGCCCTGTCTCGGCCGCCGAGACCTTGGCTCGGCATTTGTGGGGCACATGCTATGGCGCGGTAGTGACCTCGGCGACGCTGACCGCGCTCAATCGTTTCGAGCGCCTCCAAGAACGTGCTGGACTGGCCAATCGCTATCGCTATCAACGCTTGCCGAGTCCCTTCGACTATTCCCGCGCCGTGCTCAGCGTGCCGCCGGAGGCCGTCGATCCCAGCAATCGCGAGGCCCACGAGCGTGCGTTGATCGACTTTACCCAAGCCCTGGCAGAGCGCGAGGCCGTGCTCATGTTGTTTTCATCGCGCAAGCAGCTGCGCGCGGTGCTCGATGCATTGCCGGAAGCGGTGCGTGAGCGGGTCGTGGCGCAAAACCACCTACCCAAGCGTGAGTTGCTCCAACGCCATCGGGCGCGAGTCGACGCCGGGGAGGGCAGCATCATCTTCGGGTTGGCCAGTTTCGCCGAAGGCATCGATTTGCCGGGCGAGTACCTCACCCACGTGGTGATCACCCGGTTGCCCTTCTCGGTCCCCGACGACCCGGTGGGCGCGACCCTGGCGGAGTGGATCGAGAGTCGTGGCGGCAATCCGTTCATGCGCATCTCGGTGCCGGATGCCTCGATTCGCCTGGTCCAGGCCTGCGGTCGGTTGATCCGCAAGGAGGCCGATCAGGGGCGCATCACATTGCTCGACCGACGTGTGCTGACGCGTCGTTATGGGCGGGCGCTGCTCGATTCGTTGCCACCTTTCCGGCGTGAAATCGACGGCGTGGCGCAGTAAGGCATTAGGCGCTTTTCGGGCCATGCCTAGTCTCTCAAACGGTAGGTGGTGCGCCGACCCCACGGGCGAGGGGCCGGCGAGGCGAGGTTATGCGCCGCGCTGGCGCTTGGCCAGAGCCGGCTTCAACTTTTCGTTCATCTCGTGCATGGCCGTTTCGGTGGTCGGCCAGTCGATGCAGGCGTCGGTGATCGATACCCCGTACTGTAGCTGCGAGCGATCCTCAGGGATCTTCTGATTGCCCCAGCCGATGTGCGACTCGACCATCAGCCCCATGATCGAGGTGTTGCCCTCGAGGATCTGGTTGGCGATGTTATCCATCACCAAGGGCTGCAGGGACGGATCCTTGTTGGAGTTGGCGTGCGAGCAGTCGACCATGATGTTGGGCGTGACACCGGCCGCGCGCAGCTCCTTTTCGGCGAGCGTCACACTGACGCTGTCGTAATTGGGCTTACCGTTGCCGCCGCGCAGCACGACATGACCGTAGGGGTTGCCGCGTGTGCGAATGACGGCGACCTGCCCTCCCTGGTCGATACCCAGGAAGTTGTGCGGATGGGCGACGGACTTGAGCGCGTTGACCGCGACGTCGAGGCTGCCGTCTGTGCCGTTCTTGAAACCGACCGGCGACGACAGGCCGGATGCCATCTCGCGGTGCGTCTGAGACTCGGTGGTCCGCGCACCTATGGCTGACCAGCTGATGCAATCCTGCAGATACTGCGGCGAGATGGGATCGAGTGCCTCGGTGGCCAGCGGTAGTCCCATTTCGGCGAGTTCCACCAGAAGGTGCCGGGCGGTGCGCAGCCCCTCCTGGATGTCGAAGGTGTCGTCGAGGTGCGGGTCGTTGATAAGGCCCTTCCAGCCGACGGTGGTGCGCGGCTTCTCGAAATACACGCGCATGACCACGTACAGGCTATCGCTCACTGCATCGGCCAACTGGCGCAGGCGGCGGGCATAATCGCGTGCCGCGTCCACATCGTGGATCGAGCAGGGGCCGATGACGACGACGAGACGCGGGTCGTCGCCGTCGAGGATCCGTTGCACGGTTCGGCGCCCCTCGAGTACCGTACGCTCGGCCTCCTCGGAAAGGGGGATTTCACGCTTGAGCGCCTCGGGGGTGACCAGTACGTCCTGAGAAAGGACGTTAATGTTATTGACCTGCTGTTCTGACATTCCGCTACCTGTAGATAAGTGTCGCGAAGGGCATCGGTTTCGCTTGCAAAGAAGCGTTACTATCGCTTGCCGGCGCTGGGAAAATCAATGTCATGGTCGAACTTCTCGACATGATGGCGGTCAATGCTCGGATGCCATCAGCGCATCCGCCGCTTTATCGTCTTGATGGAGCGGGCAGAAAAAGGAACACTAGGCATTACTTAAGTTAAGCAAGTGGATCGGCCACATGACCCTAGGTCTTCGCCCAATTTCGTCTATTACCTTGATTATTCAGCGCCCCGTGGGCACGACTGGAACATGATGACCACACAGCAGATACGATTTTTCTGCGCTGGCGCCTTCGACGGCGCTTCGCTTTATGGTGCCTCCAGCATGGGGGAGGAATGAATGGGCACAAGGGAAACCGACCGTCAGCTCGTCGAGCGTGCCCAGAAGGGAGACACCCGGGCTTTCGATCTTCTGGTCAAGAAGTACCAGCACAAGATTCTCGGTTTGATCGGGCGCTATGTGCATGATCCCGCCGAAGTCCAGGATGTCGCGCAGGAGGCCTTCATCAAGGCATACCGCGCCTTGGGCAAGTTTCGTTCCGAAAGCGCTTTTTACACGTGGATGTACCGCATTGCCATCAACACCGCCAAGAATCATCTTGTCTCTCGCGGTCGGCGGCCGCCGGGCAGTGACATGGATATCGTGGACGCCGAGGTGCTTGATCACAGCGGGCGTTTGTCCGATATCGAGACGCCGGAGGCCGTCTTGCAGCGCGATCAGCTCGAGTCGGCGGTGTTCGAGGCCATCGAGAATCTCCCCGAGGATCTACGTACCGCTATCACGCTGCGCGAGATGGATGGGCTCGCCTATGAAGATATCGCCAATATCATGCACTGTCCGGTGGGGACGGTGCGGTCGCGCATCTTTCGTGCCCGGGAAGCGGTGGACAAGGCCATCGAGCCGCTGCTCGACGCGACGCGTCAGGCCGACGTCACGGTCGAATGATCGAGCCGCATAATAAAAAAGTGGCGCTAGAGGCATTCAAAAGTGAACTGTCCGGCCGCTTTGACGTCTCACCGATTACCAGTGGAATTGAGTGGGCGCTGCCGTTGCCAAGTAACTATGGCGCTCGTGCAAGATGTCAAAAAACAGGCGTCGCCACACGTGAACCGTTGTGTAGCGCCCAGTAGACGATGGGCATTCGTCTTCTCGAATGTGAGGGTGTAGGTATGAAACAGAACGTGCGAGAGTCCTTGTCCGCGCTGATGGATAATGAGGGCGATGACCTCGAGATGCGTCGTGTCATGAGGTCGTTGCAAGACGCGCCCGAAGCTGCCGAAACATGGCGGCGTTATCACTTGGCGCGCAGCATGATGCAGCGTGATCGAAGTGTGGATGTCAGTACGGATCTTTCCGCCGGTATCATGGCACGCCTCGCCGACGAGCCTGGGCCGCTGGAAGCGACGACACAGGGGCCGCGCCGCAGCGTGCCGTTTTCCTTCGCCGGGAGTACCGCTGTCGCGGCGGCGGTGTCGTTGATGGTGATCACCGGCGTTCAGGTATACAACGCCAATTCTCCCCGGAGCGTTGGCGGGGAAGGTGCCGAGTTTGCCAGCGATAACGCGGCAACGGGGGAGTTGCCTTCCGCCGAGCGGGGTGCCAGCGTGCAGCCGGCATCGCTGCAGAGCGCTCCTTCGGGGATAGAGGCCATGCCGGCGAGTTTTGGGGCAGACAGCGCAGGATTCTTTAGCTCGTCGTCCCAAGACAACCCAGTGTTTCCCAATTTCGCGCCTCCTGAGCCTAGTGGCGTCATGGAAGTCAGCATGGGCGGATCACTCTTTTCCGATTCCCTGCGCCAGACGGCCCGCACCGACTACGACCAGTCACGCCTTCTTCAAGCGTATTTGAAGCAGCAGGAGGCGGGTGCTGCGAGCGAAGCGTGGATGTCGTCTTCTCGCGCAATCGATGGTTCGGGCACCGAGGTGGCGAGCCAGCGTTGATCTCGCGTCGGTGGCCGCTTTGGGGCGGCCGTCCACCGACGCTAGACCTCGTCTGAAAAGTGCCTAGCATGTAAGAGGCGCGCCACCTGATACCAGGGCGCGCCTTTTGTCGTCTGGCGCCGGGTTTGACGTGCGCGCATTGAAGTTGTGGCGTTGTCCAGTGAACTCCTGTGCCGTTAATGTATCAATGAAGTTGTCGGCGTCAGCATTCAGGGCGTCGAACCATGGTGGGTCGGCATCGTGCGCTGGCCTTGTCAATGTGGCTCCTCGTTTTGGTTAACGAGTTCACGCTTTTTATCAGGAGTCTTTGATGGAACGTCTATCTCGCTATATCTCTCCCTTTTTATTGGCGTTGGTAACGTTATGCGCCGCGCAGTTCGCGCAGGCGCGCGAATTGCCGGATTTCACCCAACTGGTTAAAGACGCCGCGCCGGGTGTCGTCAATATTTCCACCACCAGCACCGTCGAAAGACGAGGGATGCAGGGGTCGCCGTTCAGTGGCCAGGATGTTCCCGACATCTTTCGGCACTTTTTCGGCGACCGAATGCCGCCCATGATGCCTGGAGTTCCCGGCCAGGGTAGAGAAGAGCAGCGCCATTCGCTGGGGTCTGGCTTCATCATCAGCCGCGATGGCTATATCATGACCAATGCGCATGTGGTGGATGGCGCCGATGAGATCGTGGTGCGACTCAACGATCGCCGCGAACTCAAGGCCACCTTGGTGGGTGCCGATAAGAAAACCGATGTCGCCGTGCTCAAGGTCGATGCCAAGAACCTTCCCGTGCTTGAGGTGGGCGATTCCGACGACTTGCAAGTCGGGGAGTGGGTCGCGGCCATCGGTTCGCCTTTCGGCTTCGATCACTCGGTGACCGCAGGGATCGTCAGTGCGATCGACCGCACGCTGCCGAGTGACGCCTATGTCCCCTTCATTCAGACCGATGTGGCGATCAATCCCGGCAATTCCGGTGGGCCGCTGTTCAATCTCGAGGGTGAGGTCGTCGGCATCAACTCTCAGATTTACACTCGTAGCGGTGGCTTCATGGGGGTTTCCTTCGCCATTCCGATCAATGTGGCGATGGATATCGCCGACCAATTGAAAGCCTCAGGGCATGTCAACCGCGGTTGGCTAGGGGTGGTCATCCAGCCCGTGTCGAAAGACCTGGCGGAATCCTTCGGCCTTGACGAGGCGCGCGGGGCTTTGATTTCCGAAGTCGCCGATGACAGCCCCGCCAGCGAGGCCGGACTCGAGGCCGGTGATGTAGTGCTTGCGGTCGATGGCCAGAAGGTCGAGGACTCCAGCACCTTGCCGCGGCTGGTGGGGCGTGTATCGCCTGGCGATGAAGTGACGCTGAATATTCTGCGCGACGGCGAACCGCAGAAAATCGACGTTACTGTCGGCAATTGGCCGAAAGAAGGCGAGAGTGTATCCGGCTCACAGCACCAGGAGAATGATAGCCAATCGCGCCTGGGCGTCGCGGTCAGTGACCTCGATGATCGGATGCGCAGTCAACTGGGCGTCGACAATGGTGTCGTGGTGCGTCAGGTCGACCCGCAAGGCGCTGCGGCGGCTGCCGGGATTTCGCGTGGCGATGTCATTGTCAGCTTCAATGGTCAAAAGATCGATGGCACCGATACTCTGATGAAGGCCGTGGACGAGGCGCCTATCGACCGTGCCATACCGGTTCGTATCGTGCGCGACGGGCAAGCGTTGTTCGTGGCGCTGCGCCTTCAGTCCGCCGATGAGTGACGCCGCGACGACACACCTAGGGTAGGAATCGAGGCCCCGTTTCGGCGGGGCCTCGTCATGTCGATCGTACGCCCTCGCTGTCCATGGAGGGTGCTTGCCGGTACAATGCCTTTCAATTGAATGCCCGTCGGTCCGCGTACGCTTGCCTAGCGGTATTGCTTGGCCGGATCGTGTTTCTGACTCAGGTAGGACTTGATGAGCCGCGACGAAAATAAAGCAACGCTTCCACTCATTCGCAATTTCTCCATCATTGCCCATATCGACCACGGCAAGTCGACGCTGTCCGACCGTATCATCCAGATCTGCGGTGGGTTGACCGATCGTGAGACGAAGGAGCAGGTGCTCGACTCGATGGATCTCGAGCGTGAACGCGGGATCACCATCAAGGCCCAGTCCGTGACGTTGGACTATAAGGCCGACGATGGTCAGGTCTATCAGCTCAACTTCATCGATACGCCGGGCCACGTCGACTTTTCCTACGAAGTGTCGCGCTCGCTTTATGCCTGCGAGGGCGCACTGTTGGTGGTCGATGCGGCACAAGGGGTCGAGGCGCAGTCGGTGGCGAATTGCTACACGGCGGTGGAGCAAGGGCTCGAAGTTCTGCCGGTACTCAACAAGATCGACCTGCCCCAGGCCGATCCTGATCGCGTGGCCCATGAGGTGGAAGAAATCATCGGCATCGATGCCTCCGATGCGTGCCAGGTCTCCGCGAAGAGTGGCCTGGGGATGGAAGCCTTGCTCGAGCGTCTGGTGCGTGACATTCCGCCCCCCAAAGGTGACCCCGAAGCACCTTTGCAGGCGTTGATCGTTGATTCATGGTTCGACAATTACGTGGGTGTGATCTCCCTGGTGCGTCTTTTCGATGGCACGCTCAAGAAGGGCGACAAGATCCGCATGAAGTCCACCGAGCGCGCCTGGGAGGTCAGCGAAGCGGGTATCTTCACGCCCAAGCGCAAACAGACCGGTGTCCTGCGTGCCGGTGAAGTCGGTTTCGTGGTGGCGGGTATCAAGGACATCCACGGTGCTCCGGTGGGTGATACCATCGTACATTCCAAAGGGGGCGAAAATGTCGCGCGTCTGCCCGGATTCCAGAAGGTCAAGCCCCAGGTCTATGCGGGCATGTTTCCGGTCAGCTCCGACGATTACGAAGAGTTCCGCGATGCGCTGGAGAAACTGGCTCTCAACGATGCCTCACTGGATTACGAGCCCGAGAATTCCGATGCACTAGGCTTCGGTTTCCGTGTCGGCTTTCTCGGGACCCTGCACATGGAGATCATCCAGGAACGACTCGAGCGCGAGTACGACCTGGATTTGCTGACCACGGCACCGACGGTCATCTACGAGCTGGTCATGAAAGACGGCGAGATACGTTATGTGTCCAACCCGTCCAAACTGCCGGACATGGCCGACATCGAAGAGATGCGCGAGCCCATCGTGCGTGCCAGCATCCTGGTGCCGCAGGAGTACGTCGGCAACGTCATCACCGAATGCGAGCAACGCCGCGGTACTCAGCTAGACATGCTGTTCCTGGGCAGCCAGCTTCAGCTCACCTATGAACTGCCGATGAGCGAAGTGGTGATGGATTTCTTCGATCGCCTGAAGTCTATTTCCAAGGGATATGCGTCGCTTGAATACAATTTCGAGCGTTTCGAGACCGCCAATCTCGTGCGTCTTGACGTGCTGATCAACGGTGACCGCGTCGATGCGCTTGCCACCATCGTGCACCGTGATCACGCCCATCCGCGTGGCCGTGCGTTGGTGGAAAAGATGAAAGAGCTGATCCCGCGCCAGATGTTCGACGTCGCCATTCAAGCGACGTTGGGCGGGCAGGTGGTCGCACGTTCGACCGTCAAGGCGTTACGCAAGAACGTAACTGCCAAGTGTTATGGCGGCGACGTGACCCGCAAGCGGAAATTGCTCGAAAAGCAAAAGGCAGGCAAAAAGCGCATGAAGCAGGTAGGTAAAGTGGAAATTCCCCAGGATGCCTTCCTCGCCGTCCTCAAGATGAATGATTAGGAATCTAAGCCATGGATTTTTCGTTGTTGCTGGTGTTGGCGGTAGCCATCACCGGCGTTGTCTGGCTGGTTGATATCGTATGGTGGCGGCGGGCTCGCCGCGCTCGCCTGGAAAAGGCCGAGGCCCAAGTCGACGGCGAGTTGGACACCGCCACGCGGGGCAAGTTGGCCAAGGAACCCTGGGTGGTGGATTATGCACGCTCTTTCTTTCCAGTGTTGCTGATCGTGCTGGTGCTGCGGAGTTTCGTGGTCGAACCGTTTCAAATTCCCTCTGGCTCGATGCGTCCGACGCTCAAGGTTGGGGATTTCATTCTGGTCAACAAGTTCACCTACGGATTGCGCTTACCGGTGCTCAATACTGAAATCGTCGATTTCGGCGAGCCTGAGCGGGGCGATGTCATGGTGTTTCGCTTCCCTGGCGATCCTTCGGTCGACTTCATCAAGCGTGTCATCGGCTTGCCTGGGGATCGCATTCGCTACGAAAATAAACAGCTTTACGTCAATGGTGAGCCGGTCGAGAAGATCTTGAAGGATAAAAATCCCGATAACGCATCGGGTGAGCAACGTTATGAGGAGCACCTGGGGGACGTTTCACACGCTATTTTCAACACTCCCGGCGCTCCCGGCCCACAGATGCGTGAGGTCGTGGTGCCTGAAGACCATTACTTCATGATGGGCGATAATCGTGATCATTCAAACGACAGTCGCTACTGGGGCTTCGTGCCGGAAGAGAATATCGTGGGCGAGGCATTCGCGGTGTGGATGCACTGGAAGGATGGCTTGCCGAGTTTTTCTAGTGTCAGAATCATCGAATGAACCATACTCTCGAATGACTCATGCTGGGGGAGAGCAATGCTCTCCGCCGCTTCACCCAGAACAGATGAAAAAGGCAGTGTCGTGAGTAGCCCCTTGCACGCCCTCAGTCAAAGAATCGGTTACCAGTTTCGCGATGTCGCCCGGCTCGAATTGGCGATGACCCATCGTAGTTATGGGGGGAAGAACAACGAGCGCCTGGAATTTCTGGGCGACTCCATCGTCAACTTCGTCATCGGCGAAGCGCTTTTCCAACGCTTTCCCCAGGCGCGAGAAGGACAACTGTCACGTTTGCGTGCGCGTCTGGTGAAAGGGCAAACCCTGGCCGAACTGGCGCGCGAGTTCGAACTGGGCGAATGCCTGCGACTCGGCTCCGGCGAGATGAAAAGCGGCGGTTTCCGTCGTGACTCGATCCTTGCCGATGGGGTGGAGGCGCTGATCGGCGCCATCTATCTCGATGCGGGCATGGATGTTACCAAGGCGCGGGTGTTGTCGTGGTACGCGACGCGCCTGGAAGCGCTCGACCTGCAGGATAACCAGAAAGACCCCAAGACACGCCTGCAGGAATTTCTGCAGTCGCGGCAGTCGGCATTGCCGCGCTATGAAGTGGTCTCGGTCGAAGGCGAAGCGCACGCGCAGGTCTTTACCATCGAGTGTCATGTCCAGATGCTCGAGGATCATACGCTGGGTGTCGGTTCCAGCCGTCGCCACGCCGAACAGCAAGCCGCCGAAAAGGCGCTGGAAATACTCGAACCTTCCCAGAGCAGGCACGCATGACGCAACACTGTGGTTTCGTGGCCATCGTTGGCCGCCCCAATGTCGGTAAATCGACGCTGATGAACCGAATTCTCGGCCAGAAGATCTCCATCACCTCGCGGCGCCCGCAGACGACGCGCCATCAGGTGATGGGCATCAAGACCGAAGAAGACACCCAGTTCATCTATGTCGATACGCCGGGTATGCACATTCAGACGCGAGATCGCAACAAGGCGATCAACCGCTTCATGAATCAGGCCGCCACGCACGCCTTGCGCGATATCGACTGTGTGATCTTCATCGTCGACCGCACCAAGTGGACCGAGGAAGACGACGTGGTGCTCGAGAAGCTCAGCAACGTACCGGCCCCGGTGATTCTGGCCGTCAACAAGGTCGACTGGCTCGAGGACAAGAGCAGTCTGCTGCCGTGGCTGGATAGCGTGAGCAAGAAGCGCGATTTCGCGGCCGTGGTGCCCCTTTCGGCCAAGAATGGCACCAACGTGCCTGAGCTTGAAGCCGAAATCGCCCAACGCTTGCCGGAAAGCGTGCATTACTTTTCCGAAGACCAGATCACCAACAAGAGTCAGCGCTTCCTGGCCGCCGAGCTCGTGCGCGAGAAGGTCATGCGTCAGCTCGGTGACGAACTGCCGTATCAGATGACCGTCGAGATCGAGGAATTCAAGGATGACGGCAAGACGCTGCACATCAGTGCCTTGATTCTGGTCGAACGCCAGGGGCAGAAGAAGATTCTGATCGGCGATCAAGGTGAGCGGATCAAGAACATCGGCCGTGAAGCCCGTCTGGAGATGGAGCGTGCCTTCGATGCCAAGGTCATGCTCAACCTGTGGGTGAAGGTCAAACGGGGATGGTCCGACGACGACCGTGCCCTGAAGAGCTTGGGTTACGATCTCGACTGATTGCGCCCACCACGGCGCGGGGATGCCGCGATGACGCCTGAACCGGCTTTCTTGCTGCACAAGCGTGCCTACCGCGAGACCAGTGCCATCGTCGAGCTGCTGACGCTCACTCAGGGGCGCGTGCGTGCCGTTGCCCAGGGCGTGCAACGCGGCGGCAGCAAGGCGCGCGGGATTCTGCAGCCGTATTCTCCTCTGCATGTCACCTGGAGCGGCAACGGCGAACTCAAGCGTTTGCGACTGCTCGAAAGCCAGGGCAGTACGGCCTTGCTGGCCGGCGAAGGGTTACTGTGCGGATTTTACGCCAACGAGCTCATGGCGCGCGTATTGCCGCTGGAATATCCGGTGGGTGAGGTGTTTTCGCTTTACGCGCTGACGCTCGAGGCCTTGCCATCGCCGGCCAAGCGGGCAGGAGCGTTGAGACGCCTGGAAATCACCCTTCTGGAAAGTCTCGACATGGCGCCGCGTTTCGTCGATGAGCACGATGCCCCGCTGGACGCCTTCACGCATTATCGGTACCACGCCGAGCGTCATTGCTTTCGCGCCGTAGCTCCCGGGCAGAGCGGCATCGACGGGCGCAGTCTCAAATGGTTGGCCCGGGGCGACTGGGAAGCGCCGGGTCTGGCGGGCGTTGCCAAGCATGTCACGCGTGCGGCATTGGCGCCCTTATTGGGTGATCGCCCCTTGCGCTCGCGAGAGTTGATGCAGCGACTCGCCGAGCGTCGACGCACCTCCTGAACGATCATTTCATCCTCTTACTGGAAGGACACCGCCATGCATCCGCCACGTATCCTATTGGGCGTCAACATCGATCATATCGCCACACTGCGCCAGGCGCGCGGGACGCGTTATCCCGATCCCGTGCAGGCGGCCATGCTGGCCGAAGAAGCCGGCGCCGATGGCATTACCCTGCATCTGCGCGAGGATCGCCGTCATATCCAGGAACGCGACGTACGCGTGCTGGCCGAAACACTGGCCACGCGCATGAACCTGGAAATGGCCGTGACCGAGGAGATGATCGCCTTTGCCGAGACGTTGCGTCCCGCCAATGTCTGCCTGGTGCCCGAGCAGCGCGAAGAGCTCACCACCGAAGGCGGGCTCGATGTCGTGGGCGCCGGGGACCGGATGGGTGAGGCTTGCCGCCGGCTAGCGGCAGCGGGCAGCGAAGTATCGCTGTTCATCGACCCCGAACCCGCCCAGATCCAGGCCGCGTTCGAGTTGGGCGCACCCACCGTCGAGCTGCATACCGGGGCGTATGCCGAGGCCAGTGGCGACGCACAGCGTATCGAGTACCAGCGCCTGGTGGCGGCGGCCGAGATGGCGTTCGAACTGGGGCTGACGGTCAACGCCGGTCACGGGTTGCATTATCACAACGTCGAGGCGATTGCCGCCATCCCCGGCATTCACGAACTCAACATCGGACATGCCATCATCGCGCGGGCGCTGTTCGTGGGCCTCAAGGAGGCCGTGGCGGACATGAAGCGCCTCGCCATCGCCGGGCAGGAAGCCGGGGTCATGGCGCAGATCGATGCCCACGAGCACGCCCATGACCACGATCATGACGAGACCGGCGAGTGCTGCGGCGCTTGAGCCTGGGGTCCTTCGGCACTTTTCAGACAGTGCCTAGTGCTCGGTCTGCCAGTGCTGGGCCTGCCACTCGCGTAGCCGTGTGATCGCGGTCTGCAGTGCGGCGTAGAGCCCCTCGCAGGCCTCGAGTCCCTGGGCCTTGAAGCGGGTTTCCAGCGTTTCCGCCAACAAGGCCAGCTGCGGCACGCCGCAGTAGCGGCAGGCGCCATTGAGGCGATGGACCTGCTCATGGAAAGCCTCGGCATCCTGGGCGACCCAGGCGGCGTGAATCGCCTGCTCGGATTCATCCAGATGCTCGAACAGCAGGGTAAGCATGTCGTGCGCGAGTGCTTCGCGTCCTCCGGCCATGCGCATGCCAAGCTGCATATCGACCACCGGTAATTCATCTCCAGCGGTATCGTCCTGGTTTGCTTGCGCCGGTGCCTCGTCGGGTGGTGAGGGCAGTGCCGTGGGGCGTGTGTCGGGCGTGGGCGTAGCGGTGCCGCCCAGGTGGCGCTTGAGCAGGGAGTCCAGCGCCGACTCGCGGATCGGTTTGATCAAGCAGTCGCTCATGCCGTCGCGCAGCAGTTGCTGGCGTTCCTCTTCGAGTGCATGCGCGGTCAGTGCCACGATGGGCCGCCGCTGCCAGTCATCGCCCAGCGCACGCAGCGCTTTCATGGCCTCCACGCCGTTCATGCCGGGCATCTGGATATCCATCAACACCAAGTCAATGGACTCGCCATGCGCCATCGCCAGCGCTTCCTCGCCGCTTCCCGCGAGTAGCGGCGTCAAGCCGCGGTCCTGCAACAGTTCCTTGACCAGCAGGCGGTTGGAGGGCGTGTCATCGACGACCAGCACCTTGCCGGTCGGCGTGGGTGATGAGGGCGCTTCCGCCGTCGCGTGCGCCGCCTCGCGTTCGTTCGTCAGCAAGGCATTGATGGCATTACCCAGCCCACGTCGTGAGACAGGTTTGGTAGTGATCTCGCCGCCGTGGGGAAGCGCCAGGTCGGGGAGCTCGAAAGGGTCGGCATTGACCAGCAGTAACCCCGGGCAGTCACAACGATCCAGCACCTCGCGCCAGGCAGTGATCTCCCGGGGGCGCAGGTCGTCCTGCGTCAGCCCTAGCAGTAACAGGTCGATCTCTGGCGGTGGCGTCGTGCAGGCATCCCGCGAGGGTAGCGGCACGACGCGGGCATCCCAGCGCTCGAGCAAGTGTGTGAAGGCTCGCCGGCTGGCGGCATGGGCTTCGAACAAACCGACGCGATAGCCGCTCAGGCTCAATTCGGGAAGGCGCTCGCGCTGCTGCGTGGCGATCAGCGTCAGCGAAAACGTAAAGGTCGTACCTTGGCCGCTTTCGCTTTCGACATCGATCTCACCGCCCATCTGCTCCACCAGACGTTTGCTGATCATCAGCCCTAGCCCGGTGCCGCCGTATTTGCGCGAGCGGCTGGCATCGCCCTGGCTGAAGGCCTGGAACAGTCGCTCGCGACTCGCCAGGTCGAGGCCGATCCCGGTATCGCGAACGCTGATACGTAGCTTGGTGCTGGTGGCGCTGAGATCATCGAGCATGACGCGGACGACGATCTCGCCACGCTCGGTGAATTTGACGGCGTTGTTGACCAGGTTGGTCAGCACCTGCTTGATGCGCAATGGATCGCCAAGCAGTTGGTCGGGCACATCGTCGTAGACCAGACCCAGCAGGTGCAGGCTCTTGCGCTGCGCGTTGGGAGCCTGGAGGCCGAGCACCTCGTCGACCAGGGCCACCATGTCCACCGGCACGGTTTCCAGCTCGAGCTTGCCGGCCTCGATCTTGGAGAAATCCAGCACATCGCTGATCAGCGAAAGCAGATTGTCCGAGGCGGTCTGTACTTGTTCGAGCCATTCGCGCTGGCGACTGTCCAGGGCGCTGCGCCCGAGCAGTTGGCAAAACCCGATGATGCCGTTGAGCGGCGTGCGAATTTCATGGCTGATGTTGGCCAGAAACTGCGACTTGATGCGATTGGCTTCCAGCGCGCGGCGATGAGCCATGTCGAGTTCGATGTTCTTGACCTCGATGGTCTCCATCGATTCGCGCAGGTCGAAGGTCGTCTGATCGATTTGTGCCTGGGTGTCCTCGCGCAGGCGCATCATGTGATCGCCGAGGGCGTTGAGCTGGTGTCCCAGCGTGGTCAGTTCACGTGCGCCACGGGGTGCCAGGCGGGCACTGTAATCGCCGCCGTTGAGACGTTCGAGCAGGTCGATTTGATGTTGCAGCGGCCTGGTCAGGCGGCGGCTCAACGGATAGGCGAGCAAGAACAGCAGCAGGCCCAGCACCAATCCAGCCATGCCGTGGCCGGCCAACTGGCGATAAAAAGTCAGCGTCAGGGTCGTGGTGCCCAGATCCACATCGAGCCAGTAGGTCGTAGCCTCGTCTGCTGCGTTTTGACCCGTATCGACCGTGCCCAGGGGCTGCAGCCAGCGCCAGTGTTGCGCGTGCTCCTGCAAGGTACTCTGTGCCGGCATTGCCACAGCGGGGGCGGGTTGCGTTTCACCGAGGCTGAGCACGGCATCGCCGCCACCGTCACGAACGCTGACGGCGTCGACCTCGTCGATATCCAGCAGGCGCTGAGCCAACTGGCGCAGATGCTCGTCACGCGCTTCATCGAGCGCCAGCCTGAAGGCTGGCGTCAGCGTCGCGGTGACATCGGCAATGCGTGTGACCAGCGCCTGATGCGCCTCCTGGCGCTCGGCATAGATGTCATACGCGCCATAGGCGAGCCCCACGCCCAGTGGCAATCCCAGCAATAAAAGCAGCAAGCGCAGCCTAAGTGACATTCCGACCGTTCCCTTCGTGTTCCCCTTCGGCAGTATGCCACACTCAGCGGGTTCGCCTGTCGCCGACGGGCCGTCCCGGATATAATTGGACGCATCGAATAACCGACGAATGCGTTTTGATGCGGCGCGCATCGCAAAGGATGAATCATGCAATTTCCCACTCTCGCGGATGTGGTTGGCCACACGCCACTGGTGCGTTTGACTCGGCTGCAGGCAGGTCGTAACAACACGTTATTGGCCAAGCTGGAGGGCAACAACCCGGCGGGCTCGGTCAAGGACCGCCCGGCACTATCGATGCTCGGAGAAGCCGAGGCGCGTGGCGAGATCATCCCCGGCGACACCTTGATCGAGGCGACCTCGGGCAATACCGGCATCGCGCTGGCCATGGCGGCGACAATCAAGGGTTACCACATGACCCTGATCATGCCCGAGAGCGCTTCCAGCGAGCGCAAACAGGCCATGGCCGCCTATGGTGCACAGTTGATCGAAGTCAGCAAGGAGGCGGGCATGGAAGGCGCGCGCGACCTGGCCGACGAGATGATCGCGCGTGGCGAGGGGAAACCGCTCAACCAGTTCGCCAATGCCGACAATCCCTTGTCGCACTATCGCACCACCGGCCCGGAGCTCTGGGAGCAGACCGGTGGGCAAATCACCCATTTTGTCAGTTCGATGGGCACCACCGGCACCATCATGGGCGTCTCGCAGTATCTCAAGGAGCAGCGCTCCGATATTCAGATCGTCGGCCTGCAACCCGCCGATGGCGCCAGCATCGCCGGCATTCGCCGCTGGCCGCGCGAGTACCTGCCGAGCATTTTCGATGCCTCGCGGGTCGACCTCACCCTGGATATCGGTCAGCAGGAAGCCGAGGAGCATATGCGCCTGCTCGCCCGCGAAGAAGGCATTCTGGCGGGTGTCTCTTCCGGTGGTGCGCTGGCGGGGGCGCTGCGGATCGCCGAGCAAGTGGAAAACGCAGTGATCGTGTTCATCGTCTGCGATCGTGGCGACCGTTATCTGTCCACCGGCCTGTTCGCCCCGGAGCGCTGAGATGGCGATGCTGGGCAAACGGCGCCCACCGCGCGCCGCCACAAACCGTGTGCGTCGGGAAAGTGGAACGAATACGCCGCCTAGTGGCGAAGCGGCAGATACGTTGACCATCGAGCGCCTGGCGCACGATGGCCGGGGTGTGGCTCGCGACCCGCATGGCAAGACGGTGTTCGTCGATCAGGCGCTCCCCGGCGAGCGCGTGCGCATCGCCGTCCATCGTCAGCGTAAGCGCTTCGACGAAGCACATGTCGTCGAGTGTCTCGAGCCTGCCCCACAGCGGGTAACGCCGCCTTGCGCATACTACGGGCGCTGCGGTGGTTGTGATTTGCAGCACCTGGCACTCGAAGAGCAGCGCACCCACAAGCGACGCACGCTGGAAGAGCTTTTCACGCGCCAGGGCCTGACATTGCCCGAGGTTCAGGTCTTGGCAGACGAGGGGCTGGGGTATCGGCGTCGCGCACGCCTGGGTGTCAAATGCGATGCCCAAGGCACACCGCATCTCGGCTTTCGCGCCCGGGGCAGCGAGCATCTGATCGATATCGACACCTGCGTGGTACTCGAGCCCATGCTGGCGGACGTGATCGCGTCGCTGCGCGAATGTCTGACCACCCTGGAAGCGCCGCGCCGCGTCGGACACATCGAGCTGATCGCCACCGCCGAAGGCCCCTGTGTGGTGATACGTCAATTGCGCGATGTCCCCGGTGACGAAACCCGTTGGCAACGTTTCGCCGCCGAGCGCGATATCACCCTGGTATGGCAGGTGGGGCGTGAAGCGCCCACGCTGCGCTGGCTGCATGCCCCATTCGGCGAAACGCTGCATGTCACGCTGACGCTGGATGACATGACCTTGCAGCTGGGATGCGCGCCGGGCGATTTCCTGCAGATCAACGCCGAGGTCAACGCCCAACTGGTGCGCACGGCACGGTACTGGCTGGCACCACGAGGAAGCGAGCGAGTGCTCGATCTGTTCGCCGGGATCGGCAACTTCACGCTTGCCTTGGCACCCCACGTTGAGGCGATCACCGGCATCGAAGGCAGTCCGGCGATGGTCGAGCGCCTCGCTGACAACGCGCGCCGCAATGGTTTGCACCATGTCGGGGCACATCAGGCCGATCTGGCCACGCGCATGCCCGATGTCGGCGATGTCGATTGGGTCGTACTCGACCCGCCGCGCGGTGGGGCTGAGGCGCTGTGCCGGGCGCTTGCCGAGCAGCCGGTGAAAAAAGTGCTGTATGTTTCGTGCGATCCCGCCGCGCTGGCGCGGGATACGGCATATCTTGTGCAAGGTGGCTACCGCATCGAACGTGCCGCACTGGCCGATATGTTTCCGCATACCGCGCATTTGGAATCGATGCTATTACTGACCCGCGAAACGCCGCGTGGTCGGTCCATGTCCGCAGAAAGGGAAGATCATGGTCAAGGTCCGTGAAGACCAACCGCTGACGGAGACCGGTGAGGTCGATATCACCTTATGGTTGAAGCGCCTCCAGGATGATATCGCATTGCGCGATGTCGAGGAGATGCGCGAGGCCTGCGAACTGGCTCGGCATCTGGCTTATAATGCCGAGAAACCCCACCACAACTGGGCCGAGCCGGCCTCTAGCTTCCGTACCGGCCTTGAGATGGCCGATATTCTCGGCGAACTCAAGCTCGATCAGTCGATTCTCGAGGCGGCGGTACTGTACCGCGCGGTGCGCGAAGGCTTGATCACGCTGGAAGGCATCGAGAAGCGCTTCGGTTCGGAAGTCGCGTCGCTGATCGACGGCGTTCTGCACATGGCGGCGATCAGCCAACTGCAAGCACCGCGCCAGGGGCTATCGCAGCACAATCAGCAGGAAAACCTGCGCAAGATGCTGGTGGCGATGGTCGACGACGTGCGTGTCGCCCTGATCAAGATCGCCGAGCGTACCTGTGCGTTGCGCATGGTGCGTGACGCCCCGCGCGACAAGCGTCTGCGGGTGGCACGCGAGGTGTTCGACATCTATGCGCCGCTGGCGCACCGCCTGGGCATCGGGCAGCTCAAATGGGAACTCGAGGATCTGTCGTTTCGCTATCTGCAAGAGAGCGACTACAAGGCCATCGCCAAGCAGTTGGCCGAGAAACGCCTCGACCGCGACCGTTACATCCATGACGTGGTGGAGACCCTCAAGGGCCTGCTCGATCAGCAAGGCATCCATCAATACGATGTCGACGGCCGCGCCAAGCATATCTATTCGATCTGGCGCAAGATGCAGCGCAAGCACATCGACTTCTCGCAGGTCTACGACGTGCGCGCGGTGCGTATCCTGGTGCCGGAAGTCGCCGACTGCTACACCGTGCTGGGCATCGTGCATTCGCGCTGGCATCACGTGCCGAACGAGTTCGACGACTACATCGCCAACCCCAAGCGCAATGGCTACCAGTCGCTGCACACGGCGGTGATCGGCCCCGAGAACAAGGTGCTGGAGATTCAGATCCGTACCTTCGCCATGCACGAGGAAGCCGAGCTTGGCGTGTGTGCCCACTGGCGCTACAAGGGCCACGATGTCGACTCTAAAAGCCGCAGCTACGAGGAGAAGATCGCCTGGCTGCGTCAAGTGCTCGAATGGCAGGAAGAAGTCGGCGAGCTGGGCGACTTGAGCGAGGGGCTCACCAGCGATGTGGCGCCGGATCGTATCTACGTCTTCACCCCGGATGGCCATGTCATCGACATGCCCAAGGTCGCCACGCCCATCGACTTCGCCTACCGCGTGCATACCGAGGTCGGCCATCTGTGTCGGGGCGCCAAGGTCGACGGCCGTATCGTACCGTTGACCTATCAGCTCGAAACCGGGCAGCAGGTCGAGATTCTCACCGCGACCAAGGGCGGGCCGAGCCGCGACTGGCTCAATCCCAACCTGGGCTTCGTCAAGACCTCGCGAGCGCGGGCCAAGATCCAGGCATGGTTCAAGTACCAGGCGCGCAGCCAGAACATCGAGGATGGCCGCGCCGTGTTCGAGAAGGCATTTAGACGCCTGGACATTGAAGGCGTTGATTTCGAGGCTCTAGCGCAAGCCGTCAACTACCAGACGGTCGACGACATGTATGCCGCCATCGGCGGTGGCGATTTGCGCATCGGGCAGGTATTGCATCAGGCGCAGCAACTCTTCGGCGATACCGACGATCAGGAACAACTCGATCGGTTGCTGGCCAAGCCACGACGCTCGTCCAAAGCGGCGGTGGACGACATCACCGTACTCGGCGTCGGTAACCTCAAGACCTCGATGGCCAATTGCTGCCACCCGGTGCCCGGCGATCAGATCGTTGGCTATATCACCCAGGGGCGCGGCGTGACCATCCACCGTCAGGACTGTCCCAACATTCTGCAACTACGCGCCGAGGAGCCGAGACGCATCGTCGATGTCGAGTGGGGCAACGCCAGCGCCCAGTACCCGGTGGATATCGAGATCGAAGCCTGGGACCGCTCGGGGCTATTGCGCGATGTCACACACATTCTTACCGGGGATCGCATCAATGTGCTGTCGGTCAATACGCTCACCGACAAGCATGACAACCTGGCGCGTATGAAGATCACTCTGGAAGTCGACGGCCTCGAGGCCTTGGAGCGCATCTTTTCGCGGATTCAGCAGTTGCCCAACGTCATCGACGTCAAGCGGCTGCGCAGTGGAGGAGGCAAGACGGTATGAGCGAGGCATCCGCGCGTTACGGTCTCGACGATCTTTTGACGTTGATGGCGGTGTTGCGGGACAGCGATCAAGGTTGCCCCTGGGACGTCAAGCAGGACTGGGACAGTATCGTCCCGCACACCCTCGAAGAAGCCTACGAGGTGGCCGATGCCATCGAGCGCCGCGCCTTCGGCGAACTGCCCGGCGAGTTGGGCGATTTGCTGTTTCAGGTGGTCTATTACAGCCAGTTCGCCAGCGAAGAAGGGCGCTTCGATTTTCACGACGTCATCGATGTGCTGACCGCCAAGATGGTGGCGCGCCATCCGCATGTCTTCCCCGACGGTACGCTTGATTCCCGCCGCCCGCCCGGCGTTTCGGCCGACGAGGTAGAGACGGCCAGCGTCAAGACGCGTTGGGAAGCTCTCAAGGCGCAAGAGCGCGAGACGCGCCAGGCGGTCTCGGTGCTCGATGACGTCCCCCGGACGCTGCCGGCGTTGTCGCGTGGCGCCAAGCTTTCCAAGCGTGCCGCGCGGGTCGGCTTCGACTGGCCGGATGACCAGGGCGTGTTCGACAAGATTCGCGAGGAGCTGGCGGAAGTCGAGGAAGCCGCAGAGCAGCAGGACGCCGACCATGTGCGCGAGGAAATCGGCGACTTGCTGTTCGCCGTGACCAACCTGGCCAGGCGCTTCGATGTCGACCCCGAGCGCGCGCTTCGCGAAGCCAATGGCAAGTTCGAGCGCCGCTTTCGATATGTCGAGGAGGCCCTGTCGGCGCAGGAAGACGGCGTCGAGCGTGCCAACCTCGACGAGATGGAGCGCCACTGGCAGGCCGCCAAGCGTCGCGAAACCTCGGCGTCCTGAGGGGGAGCATCCGTTGTGGGGGCCGGCGTGCCCGGGTAATGTAGTCAAGACAACAACTTGCCATGTTGGTCACTGCGATGACCGGCACATCCACCTCGGAGGGCATCATGAGTCACGACTTGCATGAATCGCTGCGCGATAACGTCCGCATCCTCGGCGATAGCTTGGGGCGCACCATTGCCGATGATCTCGGCGATGGCTTCGTCGATAAGATCGAGACCATTCGCAGCCTGGCCAAGCAAGGGCGCCAGGAAGACAGCGAAGGCCGCCGTGATTTGATCGAATACCTGCGCGCGCTGCCCGAGCAGGACTTGCTGCCGGTGACGCGTGCCTTCAACCAGTTTCTCAACTTCTCCAATATCGCCGAGCAGCACTACCGCGCGCGCTTTCGTCGTGTCGAGGACTACAAGCCCGGCACCCAGCCCGATCTCGGCGAGCTCTTCGGGCGCATTCGAAGCGCCGGCCATGCGCCGCGCAAGCTGGTCGAGACGCTGGCCGCCATGCGCGTGGAACTGGTGCTCACCGCGCATCCTACCGAGGTCATTCGGCGCACTCTGATCCGCAAGTACGACGCCATAGACGAGTGCCTGAGCACCATGGAAGGCGCCACCGAACGCGAGGAAATCGCCGATCGCGCTCGCGGACGCCTCGAGGAGTTGATCAGCCAAGCCTGGCATACCGACGAGATTCGCCACGAACGTCCGACCCCGGTGGACGAAGCCAAGTGGGGCTTCGCGGTGATCGAGAATTCGTTGTGGCAAGCGGTACCTGATTTTCATCGTGAGCTGGATGACCTGCTGCTGGCCTCCGCCGGCGAGCGCTTGCCGCTGGACGCCGCGCCGTTGCGTTTCGCCTCGTGGATGGGCGGTGACCGTGACGGCAACCCCAACGTGACCGCACGGGTCACCGAGGAAGTCCTGCTGCTGGGCCGTTGGATGGCCGCCGATCTGTATGCGCGTGACTTGTTGCGTCTCAAGTCCGAGCTCTCGATGTGGAAGGCCAACGGCGCGCTGCGCGCCGAGGTCGGCAGTGACCCGGAACCGTATCGGGCCTTGCTCAAGCGCTTGCTGGCACGGGTCGAGGCGACGCGCGACTGGGCCAAGGCGCGTCTCGACGGGCGTCCCTTCGACAGCGATATCCCGATCATCGAAACGCGCGATCAGCTGTATGCGCCGTTGTTGTCCTGCTACCGCTCGCTGTGCGACGTGGGACTGGACACGATCGCCAACGGCAGCCTGCTGGATACCCTGCGTCGCGTGGCGGTGTTCGGCGTCTCGCTCACCAAGCTGGATATCCGTCAGGAATCCAGTCGTCATGCCCAGGTCTTCGACGAACTCAGCGATTGCCTGGGCTTGGGTCGCTACCGCGAATGGGACGAAGAACAACGTCAAGCGTTCCTGCTCGAGGAGCTGGCATCGCAACGTCCATTGATTCCTCGGCGCTGGGATTGCTCGGCGGAAACCCGCGAGGTCATCGATACCTTTCGCGTCATCGCCCGCGAGCACCGCGAGGCGTTGGGGACCTACGTCATCTCCATGGCGGGGCAGCCGTCCGACGTGCTGGCAGTAGCACTTTTGATGAAGGAAGTCGGCGGTGACATGCACCTGCCCATCGCGCCGCTGTTCGAGACGCTCGACGATCTTAACCGTGCCAGCGACGTCATCGCCCGGTTGCTGTCATTGCCGGGATATCGGCGCATGGCCGGCGATGGTCAGGAAGTCATGATCGGCTATTCGGACTCGGCCAAGGACGCCGGTCAACTGGCCGCCGCCTGGGCCCAGTATCGCGCCCAGGAGCAACTGGTGGGCATCTGCCGTGAGCACGGCGTCGCGTTGACGCTGTTCCACGGACGTGGCGGCACGGTGGGACGTGGCGGCGGCCCGGCGCATGCGGCGATTCTCTCGCAGCCGCCGGGCTCGGTGAACGGTAGCCTGCGCGTCACCGAGCAGGGCGAGATGATCCGTTTCAAGTTCGGTCAGCCGGATATCGCCCTGCGTTCCATGGAGATCTACGCCTGCGCAGTGCTCGAAGCCACGCTGCTGCCGCCGCCCGATCCCGAACCGGTGTGGCGCGAGGAAATGGACCGGCTGTCCGATATCGCGCATCGCGCCTACGTCGGCGTGGTGCGCGAAGACCCTGACTTCGTGCCGTATTTCCGCTCGGTGACGCCGGAAAGCGCGCTGGGCCGTCTGCCGCTGGGCTCGCGCCCGGCGAAGCGACGTCAGGAGGGCGGCGTGGAATCGCTGCGCGCGATTCCCTGGATCTTCGCCTGGACACAAACGCGCCTCATGCTGCCGGCCTGGCTGGGCAGCGGCGAAGCCTTCGTCACGCGTCTCGCCGAACCCGACGGCCGCGAGCGCCTGCGCGACATGCGGGCGCGCTGGCCGTTCTTCGGCACCTATCTGGACATGCTCGAAATGCTGCTGGCCAAGGCCGACCCGGACATCGCCGCGTATTACGAGCGTCGCCTGGTCGACGAGCCGGCGCTGCAAGCCCTGGGCAAGTCGCTGCGCGAGCGTCTGGCGCATCTGCACACCGCACTGCTGGATATTCTCGACCAGGATGAACTGCTCGAGCACACGCCGCTGATTCGCCAGGCCATCGAGGTGCGCAATCCTTATATCGACCCCTTGCATGGTTTGCAGGCCGAGCTGTTGCAGCGTAACCGCGATGCTGACGGGGCGATCAGCCCTGAGTTGTCGCGGGCGTTGATGGTGACCATGGCGGGGATCGCCGCAGGCCTTCGCAACACTGGCTAATCGTCTTGTATGGGGGAAAATCAGGTGCGGCGCGAGGGGGCCAGCATCCCTTGCGTCAGCAAGCCACCGATGAGCCCCCAAAAAGCGGCTCCCACGCCGAGCAACGAGACGCCGGAGGCGGTGATCAGAAAGGTGACCAGCGCCGCGTCGCGTTGGCTATCGTCGCGCAGGGCGTTATGCAGGCTACCGCCGATGGTGGTCAATAGCGCCAGGCCGGCGATGGCCACGATCAACGCCGAGGGCAGGGCATCGAACAAGGTGCCGATGGACCCGCCGAAGCCCCCCGCGAGCAAATAGAAAGCACCGGCACAGGCCGCCGCCATGTAGCGTCGATTGGGATCGGGATGCGCCTCGGGCCCCATGCAGATGGCGGCAGTAATCGCCGCCAGGCAGATCGAGACCCCCCCTAGCGGTGCCAACACGAGTGTCGCGAGCCCGGTCAAGGCGATGAGTGATGAGATGGGCGGTGTGTAGCCGGCTGCACGCAAGGTCGCCACGCCGGGTGCGTTTTGTGAGGCCATGCTGACCACGAACAACGGAATGCCGACGCCAATGAGCGATGATGGCGTAAAGCGCGGCATGACCGGCTCGGGCATGGCAAGTGTCAAGGTCGCACGGGCCGTGTCGATGTCGCCCTGAAAGCCTGCCACGGCCAAGCCCGTGGCGAGCACGCCGAGGATGGCGTAGCGCGGCCAATGGCGCCGTCCCGCCAGATAAGCGGCACACATGGCGCCGACCAGGATGAAAGCATCGTCGAGGGCGGCGAAGGCATCGAGTCCGAAACGCAGCAGGACGCCCCCGAGCATGGCGGCAGCAATGGCGTGCGGAATGCGAGACATGAGCCTCGCGAAGACGCCGGTGACGCCGCACAACAGCACCAGGGCGCCCGAGAACATGAACACCCCGGTGGCCTCGGCGAGTGTGTAGTCGCCGAGGCTCGTCGCCAGTAGCGCCGCGCCGGGGGTCGACCACGCGGTCAGCACCGGCACGCGATAGTAAAGCGACAACCCCAGCGACGTGACGCCCATGCCCAGCCCCAACGTGCTCAGCCAGCCGCCAATTTGTGCAGGGCTAGCGCCGGCGGCGTCAGCGGCCTGAAAGACGATCACCGCCGAGCTGGCATAGCTCACCAGCACGGCCACGAACCCCGCCACGATAGCCGAGACGGACAGATCGCGTAGGAAAAAAGGCTGATGCATGATGGCTCCTTGCCCAGGCGGATGGCTGATTTTGGCATGTTGTGCGTTATAACGCACGATAGCAGCGCTGACGATGGCGTACAATTAATCCACGGTGCAGGCCTTGTCTGAAAAGTCGACGAGCGATGATCAGGCAAGGCAAAAATCGGCGAAAAGACGGAGTTTACAATGGTAAATGAGTACTTTGAGCCAATTTTTAACGCAGCATGGTCGAGCGCAGACACTTTTCGGACAGTGCCTAGTCATTCCAAGGACGGTTTACCGGAGGCCACGGACATGCAGGAACCGACACCGCACATTGCCGCAACACTCAAGATGCTGCGCGCCGCGCAAGGCTGGAGCCTGGATAGGGCATCACGCGCCACAGGCGTCAGCAAGGCGATGCTGGGGCAAATCGAGCGTGGTGAGTCGAGCCCCACCGTGGCGACGCTATGGAAAATCGCGGGGGGCTTTCGCGTGTCGTTCTCGCTGTTCTTCGAACAGGCCTCGGTCGAGGGCGGCCCGCCGGACAATGCCGCTCATGCGGTATTGGAAGATGCCGCCGCCGGCATGACGGTGACGCCGCTCTTCGCCTTCGACCCGGACCTGCGTTTCGAGATGTTCCTGATCGAGTTGGCACCGGGCGCGTATAGCGAGTCATCGCCCCACGAGCGTGGCGTGGTCGAGCATGTCGTGGTGCTCGAGGGCGCGTTGGATTTAGGCCTCGATGGGGCGTGGGACGCGCTTGGCACCGGCGAGGCGCGTCGTTTCGCCGCCGACCGCGAGCACGGCTATCGCAACCGGGGCGAGCGCGCGGTGCGCTTTCACGACGTGATTCATTACCCGCAGGTTTAGGCCAGGGCTGCCCCATTACGCGGTGGTAAGCCGGTGCGAGGGTCATTCGTCAAGGCCGAAAACAGTTCCCGACTTTTTCGGCATTTCCACCATCCATGGCGGTCAGATGACGAATGTAGCGCCCATGGAAGGGTTTACAGCGCCCTCGCAAAGGCCTTACCACCGACGTGCTATTTACGGATGCCCTCTAAGGCCTCGGGCCGATATTTCTCCAGCAATGCCCAGAGAATGGCCGCGCTCTGCGCATCGGGGAGGCCATCGTAGTGCGCGGGCCGGAAATGCATCTGAAAGGCTCTCAAGGTATCGCGTGTAAGGCGGTCGAGTGTTCCGGTGATACGAACCGGATAACCGTAAGCCGCCAGCGCACGCTGCCATTGTTCGAGTGTGGGCGGATGCTGTCTGAAATACGCTTGATAAGCGGCGACGCGGTCGGCGTCAGGCCAGGCGCCGATGCCCGCGCGATAAAGCCGATACCAGGGAAAGTGCGGGCCGGGGTCGATCTTGCGTTGCGGGGCGATGTCAGCATGCCCCACGACATCCACGGGGTCGATGTCGTGACGCTCGATAATGTCTCGCGCCAGGGCGATGAGCGTGTCGATCTGTTGCGCGGGATAGGGTGTCCAGGTGCGTCCATGGGGCGTGTCGCGCGGCCCGCGGTTGACGATCTCGATACCGATGGAGGTGTCATTGAGATTCGAACGCGACCCCCAGGCGCTGGCACCGGCATGCCAGGCGCGTCGCGATTCATCGACCAGTTGATAGACCGTGGGCGCCGCCGCGCGCGTCACTAGGTAGTGCGAGCTCACGTGCGGCCCGGTCAGCGTGCGGAGCGAGCGTCGTGCATTGCTGTCGGTGTAATGCAGCACCAGATGGCGCACGCGGCTGCTCTGCGCGGTGGAAGGGTAGCGATGATCGACCTGGTAGCCGTCGCGAGATTCCAACATCGGCGTACCGCTGCACGCCGTCAGCGCGAGCAGGCAGGCGACGATCAGACAGGTCATTGGAGGAAGGTAGGGCACGGAGAGCCGCCATCGCGTTCGGTACGAGAGCAAGCGTGGCGTCGGCATGGCGGCGTCTCCAGAGTTGACGTATTACAGGGCGGCATACCAATGGGCGATTAGTATGCCCAGCGTGAGCGTCAACGAGAAGCTCAGCATGGTGCCCAGCAGGACATATTCAGTGAGCTTGCGGTCGCGATCCTCACGCAGATCGCCGAAACGCAATACCGACTTGGCGGCCAGCAAAAAGCCGATAGGCACGAGCTGATCGGCCAGCACGAAGGTCAGTACCAGAAACCGCTCGAGCATGCCGATCCGCGCGCCAGCATCGGCGAGCGTGCCGCTGTTATCCACGCCATGGCTCCAGCGCTGCATGATCAGGGCAATGAGAATCGAAAACGGCCGCATGACGATCAGGTACGCCAAGGTCACCAGTAGAGTCCGGGGGTGCAATAGCCACGCGACGGCGTGGCCAAGCCAGGCACCGTCACCGACGAGCCATCCCCAGGTGATGATGAGCACGGTGACATGCAGGGCCTGGTCGATCACGAAGTAACGCACGCGCTCGGCCGGGGCGTGGCTCTTGAGGGCGTCGATGACGAGATGCGTGACGGCGATGAAAGCCGCGCCCAGCAAGGCGGTGGCAAGGGATTGAGAACTGATGAGCACCAGCCAGGCCAAAGCCCCGTGCACGCCGGCATGCAAGTAAAGGGCCCGGGAACGCTGGCGACGGGCGTTCTTGTCGCGAACCCAAGCGGCGCTCTGGAGCAGAAAATCCCCCGCCAGGTGTGCAATCAGCAACAGCAGTAGCGTAGTAAAGGGAGAACCGATCATCGTGGGGCCTCCATGACGGCGGTGATACGCTGGCGGACATGCACGAGATATTCCTCGATCAGCGGCCAACGTGCGGCGTGCAAGCGTTGATGAATCGTCGACTGCGCACGCCCAAGACGTTCAGCCAAGGCCTTCTGAGTTTCGGCGTGTTGCAGCCGCCAGTACATCACTTCAGCGGCGTTATGGGTCCATCCCTGGATGACGGCGTCGGCGAAACGGGTCAGCAGGGCCAGGGTGTCATCGGGCTCGGGGAATGAAAGTGCAAAGCGCGTATCGCCCTCACTCAAGGCGTCCAAGGCCTGGCCGGAACGCACATAGACCTCGCCATTGGCCGAGGCGAAACGCCCCGTTTCGGGTAAATCCCCCGCGCCGACGGCCACTGCGATACGGGCGTCCCATGTCTCGCGGCGAGAAGGGGAGTGCCGGATCAAGGCAGCACGGGTCAGCACGGCAGCCATCATGGCTTGCGCGGGCGAGTGCAAGGCGACTTGAAAACCGTCGCCTCGGTAGCGATCCACGCGTGCCGCGTATTGCGTTTCGAGAAGTGCGAGAGTGCTCTCGAGCGCCTTATCGAGCCCTACGGCATCCTTGATGCGGCGCGATCCAACGATGTCACCGGTAAGCACGCCGAGCGGTATGTCATCCATGTCCACGATCGCCTTTCATTACGATATATGGCAATAATAGTAGATTAATACTATTATTCCATCTATTCGTATAATAATTCGATTGAAAAGAGAGGCGGGGCGTGTCGCCTCAATAACTGTAATTATATACAGTATTTGAGGCATTCCAACCCTCCAGGGCATGATCGGACCGTCTTGTCTGCCTGGGGGCTTTCAGGCATTCGCCTCAAGCACCTCGGTAGTAGACGAGAGCATGCGTGCCTGGGTGGTGTTGCGGCCCTGCGCCTTGCAGGCATATAGGGCTTCATCAGCGCAGGCGATCATGGCGTCGATATCCGCGCTGATGCCGGGTGGACTGGTGACGACCCCCACACTGACGGTCACTACTGTAGCGGTCGGCGAGTACTCATGCGGGATTCCCATGGCCTGGATCATGCCGCGCATGGCATCGGCGAGTCGCCAGGCCTCCTGGCTGGGTGTATCGATGAGCAAGACCAGAAACTCCTCGCCGCCCAAACGAACGACGATATCCGTTTCACGGCGGAAAGTATCGCGTAGTACGCCGGAGATTTGCACCAGACATTCATCGCCGGCTGGATGACCATAGTAGTCGTTGTAAAGTTTGAAATGGTCGACATCCATCATCAGCACCGACACCGTACAGTCGAGACGGCGCGTCAGCGGTAGGGCGACATCGAGACGGCTTTCCAGCATGCGGCGATTGCCCAGTTTCGTGAGCGGATCGACCAGCGATTGTTCCAGCAACTGGGCATTGTGCGTCTTGAGATCCTCCACCAAATGCTGGAATTGGCGTGCCAGCTCGCCGATTTCATCGTGGCGCTCGGTGAGGTAGGTCGTCATCATGAGATGGGTATTATCACCTTCATGAAGCCGACGAGCATGCTCCGAGAGGCGCCGCATGGGTTGCAAAAGGTCTCGGTCGATTCTCAGGAGTACCCAGCCTGCGATCAGTGTTACCAGCGATAGCAGCGCGAGAAGCCGTATGCTCCAGGGCAGGTGCGTCGCCCCGACTCCCCAGCCGAACAGGCCGCTGACCATGAAGGCCGGCACCCACAGGCGTGCCCATCGCCTTTTGAAGATAAGTGTATGTTTTCCCTGTTTCGGTATTATCGACATTAGCATCGATGCCATTTTTTTATGAAGTGCTCAGTCTAAGTAGTAAAGCAATGTAAATAAAGTAGCCTTATAAGTAAAATAAAATTAATTTCCTGTGAATTGACTCACATCAGGTGAAAAAGAGCGCCTGGGCGTGGGGCTATATTGAGCCAGCTATTGAAGTATTGATTTATATTTTAAATTTCCGGTTCAATGGAAAGATCAGTTGCTCATGGCAATCGCCGGTGCATACAAAAAAGCCCCGCTCCTGGGGAGCGGGGCACTAAAAACGTCAGCTAGTCAAGTAAGGTCTTAGAAGTTGAGGCCGAAGTTGGTCTGCAAGCTGGTGTGCCAATCACCGTCCACCGGTCCAAAGTAATTCAGCGCGTTCTTGCCTGAAATGACGCTGAACCAGGCGTAATACGGACCGGCCGTGACCTTCATGCCCAGATCGTTGAGCATCGGATCGTCGACATTAGCACCGAAGCCGCCCTCGGTAGGGGAGTAATCGCCGTTTGGGCTGATATAGCTGAAGTCGTTGTAGAAGTAGAGGTTATCGATATCCCCCCAGTTGACATCCATGCTATACGCCACACTGGCGGAATACGTCTGACCCTTGGCGGGAATCAGGTAGGTATAGTTGAAGGCCCCGATTTGGAGCACATTGTCGGAAATGCCGGATTCGGACTCAGCCGGGTTTTCGGCGTCATACTCGTAGGCGGTGGCCTGCAACAGCGTATACCAGTTGCCGTAGCTGCCGTTCAAGCCCACGGCGGCCTGCCAGTTGCTACCGCTTTCGTTGGTCTGCTTGTTGTAGAGCTGACCACCCTTGGCCGAGAAGTTGATCTCGGTAGTGTAGTCGGTGCCCTCACCGAACGTATAGGCGACACGACCCGCGAGCTGGTTTTCTTCGGTGTTACCTTGTGCGCTGCCGCCGATGGCATTGGCACCGTAGTGCTCGTGGCCATCACCCAACTGATCGCTCTTGAAGAAGGCCAGCGAGGTGTCCCAGGCGCCCTGGGTATGATCCCACTTGATACCCGCGTTCTGGTTATCGTTGAAACCGGCGATATACGGCAGGTTGCCGTACCAGCCCAGGTAGCCGTAATCCATGTTACCGAACGGCGTCTGGACCAGGCCCACCTTGACGGTGTCGTTTTCGCTGGCCTGATAGCCCATCCAGCCCTTCTTGAGGAACTGGTAGCCGTCATAGAAGCGATACTCGAACGCGTACAGGAAGTCGTCGTGCTGGCCGTTGACGCCGAGGGTGAACTTGCCGAAGTTCATGTCGCCGGCGGTGTCCTTGTCGACCTGGTCCCAGTCGTTATAAACGCCTTTCAACTGGAGCGTACCGCTGAACTGGGAGTCCTGAATCGACTCGATCAGCGAACGGTTTTCCTTGGCGAGATCACGCGTCTGCGAGCTTGCCTGGTCGCTGTCGGCGGTCGCGGTCGACTGCTGGGCGTTGAGTTGCTGCTCCATGCGCTCGACTTGCGCGCGCAGGGCATCCAACTGACGTTGCATGGCTTCGGTGTCTTGTTGTGCCAATGCCGGTGCAGCAAAAGCCAGTGTGCCGGTAACGCCCATGGCGAGGCCGGCTGCCTTGAATGATCGTTGTGCCACTTTTTTTCTCCGTTTCCTGCTTAGGGTCGTGAGTCGTCGGATGGGCAGGGTCGCCCTTGCGAACTGACGTCAAGGAAACATCGACCGGGCATCCCATGACCTCTTGTTCATGGGGTGCACGAGGACACATTCACCCTGCGAATGAGGGTGGTATCCATGCGAGATGAACCATGTAGTGGGATGCGGTTCAAAAGTTCCCTGAATTTTCTTCATTTTTCGTTATGAGACGCATCATACCGAAAGATATCGAATACATAAACCGGTGTTATGAAAAACAGGGGGATGCCTAGGGTTTGTTGTTATGGAATGGTGCCGGAGACGGTAGGGTGTACGCCTCAAGGCCGCTGGATGCACCGTGCACCGTGAAGAGCATGGTGGTGTACGGCGTGCCCTGCTAAGGTATTCGCATGTTACGCCCATGGAAGAGTGTGAGGAGATAGTCGATGCAACGTTCGTGGCCACTGCTGGTAGTAGGACTCGTCGGTTTGGGATTGAGCGTGACGGCGTGTAGCTACACCCCCGCGCGTATCGATCCCGAGCCGATTATCGAAGTCGGTGACGATCACCGTGATCATGATGATCGTTACGAGGATGAACATGGACACGGCGGTGATTTCTGCCCACCGGGTCAAGCCAAGAAAGGCAACTGCTAGGCGCTGGCTGAAAGCTCGTCGCGCGAGAAAAGTTCGCCGTTCAAGACGCGTCCGTACAACCATCGCTTCGCCATTCGTGGCGGACGTTTCGGCATCATAAAAACGCCATGGCCGAGTATCTCGACCATGGCGTAAGATTTCGCACTCCCTTGGCGTCTTCCTGACGCATCGGCGCTGGCCGATTCCCTTGGGCATCCTCGCCCAACATGCATCCCTAACCCGCTGAACGACAGTGTCCTTTGTCTAACAAGCGATAGTCCAGTGAGCGATGAGTCGATGAACTATGGCTTGTCATTGCCCGTTGTACCGCGTTCCTGTGACAACGAGACGTCAGCAATATGACGTTCTTATGGCCACTTCTGGTACTATCCCCAGCTTTTCGTCCAATACACTCAACGGGAACACGGCAATGAACGCGGTTATTTTGGCCGTTCTGGTCATGGTGGGGCTCGCCTTGGCGCGGGTATCGGTGGTATTTGCGCTTATCGTGGGGGCCCTGGTCGGTGGTCTGGCAGGTGGCCTGGGGCTCGAAGACACGCTGGCCGCATTCAACGATGGCGTGGGAGGCGGTGCCAAGGTGGCGTTGGCCTATGCAACGCTGGGCGCGTTCGCGGTGGCTATTTCACGCTCCGGGCTTCCTGACTTGTTAGCTCAGCGTTTGATTCGTCTGCTCGGGCACGAGGCGTCATATAAACGCCAATCGGCGGTCAAGTACATCCTGCTCGGGGCCTTATTATTAGTAGCGATTTCCTCGCAGAATCTGATTCCCGTACATATTGCCTTTATTCCCATTCTGGTTCCGCCGCTGCTCAAGATCATGAATCCCCTGCGTCTGGATCGACGCATGGTAGCTTGCGTTTTAACCTTCGGCTTAACCGCGCCCTATATGTTGTTACCGGTCGGGTTCGGGGCGATCTTCCTCAACGATATTTTGTTGGCCAACATCAACTCGGCGGGCGAGGCCGTGGGGCTTGAAGTGACGCGCACCATGGTGCCGCTGGCGATGGGCATTCCGGTTGCCGGCATGGCGCTGGGGCTCTTGGTCGCGGTGTTCTTCTCTTACCGCAAGCCACGCGATTACGCCACTAGCGAGATCGTGACCAGTAACGTTCCGCATCACTCCGGCGAGGTCAGCCTCCACACTCGCGGAATGGTGATGGCAGTCGTGGCCATTATCGCGGCGTTGTCGATTCAGCTATATACCGGTTCGATGATCGTGGGAGGACTCATCGGCTTTGCGTTGTTGTCACTGGGCGGCATTTTCAAATGGCGTGAAGCCGATGACTTGTTCACCAGCGGGATGCGCATGATGGCGCTGATCGGCTTCATCATGATCACGGCGGCGGGATTTGCCTCGGTCATGCAAGCCACCGGCGAGATCGACACGCTGGTCGAAAACGCATTCGCCATCATCGGTGACAATCAAGGGCTCGCCGCGCTGATCATGCTACTTGTCGGCCTTTTCATTACGCTGGGAATTGGCTCATCGTTTTCGACGATTCCCATCATCGCCGCGATCTACGTCCCACTGGCCATGCAATTCGGTTTCTCGCCCATGGCGACGGTAGCCCTGGTGGGCACCGCCGCTGCACTGGGCGATGCCGGCTCGCCGGCGTCCGATTCGACGCTGGGACCGACCTCGGGGCTCAATGTCGACCGCCAACACGATCATATTTGGGACTCTGTTGTCCCGACGTTCCTCCATTACAACATTCCACTCATCATCTTCGGATGGTTAGCGGCAATGTGGCTTTAAATGGCGTAAATAAAAAATAAACACAGGACTTGGCAATAAGCGAATAAGTGGCGATAATATGAGGCACATCCCAACTGCCTAGAGGTAAAGAATGTCTCTGTTGAGCGAGTACATGAAAAAGGAACAGCTGCTAAAGCAACTCGGCGAAGAGTTGAAGCAGTTGGAGCAGGACCAGCGCCTGACATCTGAGCTGGAATTCAAGGAAAAGCTCGAAGCCTTGATGAAAGAGTACGACAAGACGCCCGCTGCCGTTATCGAAATGCTCGATCCGCAGCCGGATTCTCGCCCTGCGTCGGCCTCTCAGACAAACACAGGCGGGCGCCGCAAGCGTAAGCTCAAGATCTACAAGAACCCCAACACCGGTGAAGTGGTGGAAACACGGGGTGGTAACCAAAAGACGCTCAAGGCGTGGAAAGACCAGTACGGCAACGATACCGTCGAGTCTTGGTTGGTACGCGTCGAGGACTAAGCGTCCTTGGGAGATAAGCGCTTTCCACTGGAAAGTGCTTTGAATACGCAAAGCGTATTCTCTGGAAAAGGCTGATGCGTCAAGCATCAGCCTTTTTTATCTCCCTTTTAATGCGCGACCGGGCTAATGAACCGTCAAGAGCGGCACGCCCAATTCAAATGTCTCGAGCCGTGAATGCGAAGACAAGGTTTCTCGCCACGTCACAATGACAGGCATCGGGGGTTGACTGTTGTCGCCGAAGGGATAGAAACTCAGGCATAGATGGATGTCTGCACGGGCTGGGGTGCCCGGTGGGCCAAGGCTATTTGCTGGGGCGTCCCCGACCCGTCGAGTCTTTCCTGTGGCGGCTGTCGCAGCACAAGCAAACGCCGCCATCGCGTTCTGCACACACGCTAGCGTTTGTCCGCTAGGTGAGAACGTTTAAAACTTCAGGGATTGAACTTCGCGGATTTGGCATCATCTATAATGCCGGGTCGAGTCAACGCTCAGCGATTCATACATCGCCTGTTCAAAGAGATCGTTTTTCCAGCGTTACCGTCAGCATGACTCGCCCTCCGTACGTCGCGCGCCTTCGTGAATCCAGCCGGAGCCGCATTATTACGTTTTTGAACCGTCACGTGGTGATTTTAACATTTCCATGAAAAACAACCGTCAAGCCTCGTCGCACCAAATGGACGAGCGTGAAAAACTCCGCAAGTTTCGTGAACTCGATGACGCCTTCGCCACGGCTCTTCAGGAGCTCGATGGCGGTGGGGCAAGTAATGAAGCAGCCAAGCCACAAGAGCCGCCGTTCGAAGAACGCCTGCAGGCGCTGATGCATGAATACAGCCAATCCAGCTACAGCGTCGCGACGCTGTTGCGCACCATTGTCGAGCTGCAGAACTCGTCACACACGGGCAGTGAAAAATCGGCCGGGGCCGCGCCACTGGCGCTCCCGGAGCGCAAGGCGAAAAGGCCTTGACAGCGCCCCGGCAATGTTTCAAGCTAAGCGCAGTAGGTTAGCAAGTGGCATACCGTCAGTAGTAATCGATGTCTTCGAGAGCCTGGTGTATCGCTAATTTGTTTTACCCACTGCAACTCGGGTAAATACCCGGCAATTGAAAGCGCAATGCGCAAGAAGGATATCGAAAATGGCAACTGGTACAGTTAAGTGGTTCAACGACGCTAAAGGTTTCGGCTTTATTTCTCCGGACGACGGCGGCGACGACCTCTTTGCCCACTTCTCTGAAATTCAGGCTGAAGGTTTCAAGTCTCTGCAGGACGGTCAAAAAGTCTCTTTTGACGTCACTCAGGGCAAGAAAGGCCTCCAGGCTTCCAACATCAAAGCTGACTGATTTCCAGTTTGGCTTAAAGCCGCAAGGCTTTGTTGGCAGGGCCCGCTTCGGCGGGCCCTGTTGCGTTTGGGGCGGCGGATGATCAACGGCTGCTCGGCAGCGACTCCAGCCAATTACGAATACGCTTCTGATGCCAGCGCCGCGACAAGCGGTGGGTGTCGAACGAGTTCGGCACGATCAAGCAGTCCTGATGCTTGATGTTGGAGTCGCGATTCTCCTTCTCCAGCATGAAGCACCGGTACGCGCCCAGCGGGCGGTTCTCGCTGCCGTAGATCGCGATCAGTCGGATCTCCAGCGCCTGCAATGTTTCATCCTCGAGCGTCAACGTGTTCCGGTCGATATCCAGCTCGTGCCCCTCGGCAATATGATCGATAATCTCCCTGAACGAGCACACTTGGTGATAGTCGCCCGAAGCAAGTGGGCCCTGGCGCGTGGCGTGCTCCTCGCTACGCTCTTCTCCGCTGTCGTCCGTCCGCGTGTAATCGGTTAGATCGCAGGTATATTCACCCTGAGATGTGTGCAACACCCCCATCACGTTCGAGACGAAGATCGCCTCCGAACTCATGTTGCTGATCAGGCACATGCCGTCCGGCGACTTGCTACGCCCACGGTTGATGATGATGCGTGGCCGCCGCTGGCGCGCAAAACCCAGATACAGCAACTGCGCATAGAACAGCCACACGCCCAAGGTACAGAAACTCGCGATTGAGCTCAGTGCACCGCTATTATTGTTGAGCCACTCGAGCATTCCTTGCTCTCCTTATAAGGGGTGAGTAAACGACATTGATCGGAAAAAGAAAAACGCTACCCAGCGAGTATTGCCGGCAGCGTTCGATTGTAGCGAGCCTAGCAAAAAGCCACTGACTACGCTGAATAGGTGGCGCTGGTCTTCCTGACCACGGACCGCGTCCTGGCGGGCGCCTAACTCGAGATCGTTTGTCAGGAATGATGACTGCGATCGTTTTAGCCGCCTTATCTGCCGGCTCGAAGTGTTCGGGTTGCATGGTGCTTGAATCGGGGATAGGAGTTTCCCTGGCATTGCCATTGGGCAGGCCTACCTGGCCACTCACGTGCCTCCTCCTATCGTGCGTTGAGGCTAAGCGCTTTCATGCATCCAGCGCAAAAGGAATTTCGTAACGTATTAACACCGATCTTTAGTATCGTTGGCGAGATGTGAGAATACGCGAGAAGATTGTGTATTGATGTAATAAATGAAGACGGGATAACAAATGTTATGAAAACGGCCTTTGCCTTCAATCTGCGCGAACTCAACGGCGCGCTGGGCGATCTAGGCACCTTGCTGCCGCTGATGCTGGGGAGCATCGCCATCGGTGGGTTAGCGCCCGTGCCGGTAGTGCTGGGGTTTGCCGTCTTCTATCTGGGCACGGCGTTCTACTATCGCCTGCCGATCCCCGTGCAGCCCATGAAAGCCGTGGCGGCCGTCATATTGACGGCGGGCATGTCGCCGCTGGAACTGGCCATCGCCGGGGCGACGATCGGCGTGGTGCTGTTGATCCTGGGACTGACCGGCTGGATCGCGCGGCTCAATCGCCTGATCCCGCAATCCGTGTTGGCCGGGCTGCAACTGGGGCTGGGGGCGCTGCTGGCCTTGACCAGTCTCTCGCTGATGGCGGAGCAAGCCTGGCTCGGCATCGCCACGCTCAGCGTGCTGCTGGTGACGATGCGCTTTCCGCGCTGGCCTTCCGTGGTGCTGGCGTTAGTGACGGCCTGGGGGCTGGGGCATTTCCAGGCCGCGAGTGCGCCGCTCATCGACACCGGCGCACCGTGGTTTCCCGCGCTGGCGAGCTGGCCGGATATGCAAAGCGTCGAACGTGCCATGTCGATGCTGGTGTTGCCACAACTCTCGTTGACCGTCACCAATGCCATCGTCTTGACTACGCTCGTTGCCGGCGACTACTTCGGTGAACGCGCCGCGCATGTCACGCCGGCGCGCTTGTCGGTCTCCTCCGGGCTGGCGAATCTCGTCCTCACCCCGTTGGGCGCCTTGCCGATGTGTCACGGCGCCGGGGGCCTGGCCGCGCATTACCGCTTCGGCGCCCGCACCGGCACCGCGCCGCTACTACTGGGGGGCCTGTTGCTGGTCGTGGCATGTTTGCCACCGCAATGGGGGCTGGGATGGCTTGCCGGTATTCCCAGCGCTGGGCTAGGCGCCTTGCTGCTCGTCGCCGCCTGGCAACTGGCCGTCACCAAGCGGCTATTCGACAGCAACCCCTCGTGCTGGCCGGTGATCGCAGTGACCGCCGTGGTCACCCTCGCGCTCGATCCCTTCTGGGGACTGGTCGCCGGTGGCATCGCCGAAGGGGGGCGGATCAGTTGGCGTCGCCGCCATCACGCTTGAGGCGTTTCACCCAGCGCTGCTTGGCGTACCGACGCAGGTTCTCGACGTTGGGGAAGGTTTAGTCTTGGAAAAGGTCGGAATGACTGCCGGTACGTGCCAAATGCAACTCATCGCCCACGACGCAATACAGCAATAACCAGTCCGGCTCGATGTGGGCGTCCCGGTAGCCATTCCAGTTTCCCCGCAGCGGATGATCCTGATATTCCTCAGGCAATGGAGCCTGCGCGACGAGTAGGCCGAGCAGGCTCTTCAGCTTTGTTATGTCCTTGCCGCGCTTAACGGCGCGCTTCACATCCCGTTTGAATTGGCTGGAGCGAACAGGTGTCAGCATCAGACACCCAAATCGTCGAATAGAGCGTCAGCACTATCGAAGCGTTTTCCCTTCCCGGCTTCTAGCTCATTCATCGCCGTTGTAGTGGTCGTATTCGGCACTTGAACGGCGAAGGGCAGGCGTTTTTCGTCAGCGACTCGCAGCATCAACAAGCGGATGGCATCGGAAACCGACAGTCCCATCGCTTCCAGAGCCGCAGTGGCGCGCTCTTTGGTTTCGCTGTCGATGCGAGCACGGACGACAGTATCAGCGCTCATGGCATTGCCTCCTGTTGTAGCTACATGGTAGCCACAGTATAGCCGATATAATCGGTGGCCGCTATTCATCAACCTGATGCTTGCATCATGGCGTATCGCCGCCATCACGCTTGAGGCGTTTCACCCAGCGCTGCTTGGCGTACCGACGCAGGTTCTCGACGTTGTCCGTTTCATCGACGATATCCTGACCGAGAATCGTCTCGATGACGTCTTCCAGCGTGATCAAACCCACCCAGGTGCCGTGCTCGTCGTACACCACGCGCATATGGCCGTGATCCTTGAGCATCGCGGTGAAGACATGCTCCACGTTGTCCGTTTCGTGCAGCGCCTCGATGGGGTGCATCAGCACCTTCATGGTCTGCTCATCCTCGGCGTGATAAGTATCCGCCTTGTGGATGTAGCCGATCGCCTGCTCGCCGCCGTCCATCACCGGAAAGCGCGTGAACTGCATCTTGCCGTACTGCGTATCGAAGTCCGCCACGTTGAGATCCGGCGTCACCGCCACGCACACCGTGCGCGGCGTCATCACGCTCTTCACCTTGATCTCATGCAAATTGAGAATATTGACGATGGCGCGCGTCTCGTCGCTATCCAGCGCCTTCTCATCCAGGCCGATGCGCGCCAGCGCCTTGATCTCGCCGCGCATATCGACATCGTTCTGCGTGCTGCCGATACGATTGGTGATCCGCTCGGAAAGCCAGATGAACGGCGTCAACACCACGATCATCACCCGCAGAATCGGCGGCAGCAGCGGGGCGATGGCTCGCCAATGGCTTGCGCCGATGGTCTTGGGGATGATCTCCGAGACGACCAGAATCGCCAGCGTCATCACAGCCGAGGCAATCGCCACGTAGGTATCGCCGAACACCACCGCCACCTGCGCGCCCACGCCCGTCGCGCCCACGGTATGCGCGATGGTATTGAGCGTCAGGATCGCCGCGAGCGGCCTATCGATGTTGGACTTCAGCTTGGAAAGCGAGGCATGCAGCTTGGGGCGCTCATCCTTCAACTGCGCGATATAGCTCGGCGTGAGTGACAGCAACGCCGCCTCGAGAATGGAACACAGAAATGAAAACCCGATGGAAAGCAGGGCAAAGGCCGCAAGGAGGACCATGAAGACTCTTGGTTAAAAATGGAGCGAGTATTTATCCAGTCCCGAAGAAAGCTGTCAATCCATGCGTACGGCGTTTTGCGACGGTGGGTGGGGAGAAGGATGCAACACTTGCCCTATCTGTCTTACCTTACGGTTGGCAAGCTAAATGAACGGGCCGTGGTGATAGTATGGACGTGGCGCGGTAATAAGCGCCGCATTATCTCGATGAGGTATGCCAATGATCGCGAGAAAAGACGATTCAAAGACTACTTGGATTGATCCCGATGATGCCCCCGAACTCGACGATGATTGGTTTGAGGGAGCCTATCAATACGAGGATGACAAGTTGGTCAAGCGTGGCCGTGGGCGACCGCCTTTGGTGCGCAAGAAGATGCCGGTGAAGGTGCGGTATGATCAAGACGTCATCGACGCCTTCCGGGAATCTGGCCCTGGCTGGCAAACTCGCATGAATGAAGCCCTTCGCCAGTTTCTGGCCGAGCATGACATCAACGAGCTGGATAGACGACAGTGATTGGCGTAAGACAGCTTGGTGACGGCGTCGGGTATCGCTAGTGGAGCTTGCCGCCATGGCTGGGTATGATTATTATACACATAATAATATGTTTAGCTGTGCGGTTAATGGAGGCCTATTATGGCGACGCTACTAGAACGACCCGAAGAGGCGGTCTCTGCAACCGCCATGGCGCGTAGCTTCAGCTCCCGGCTCAAGGAAATCTCTTCCAGACAGACTGACCGACTGGTGATCTTCAAGGATAACCAGCCCGCAGCGGTGTTGATGAACGTCCAGGCCTATCAGGATCTCGTCGATGAACTCGAAGACCTGCGTATCGAGGCAGTCGCTCGGGACCGGCTAGCCAGCTATCAGGCTGACCAAGCCATCGCCCATGATGACATGCGTGCGCGTTTTGATCGGTCGAGTGAGTTGTGACTTGGCGTGTCATCTACCACCCAGACGTACAGCAAGACCTGACGCGACTCGGCTCGGCCGCTGCAACGCGTATCCTGGATGTCATTGAAGCACGGATACGCGATGGCGAGCCTGACAAGCTCGGGAAGCCACTTCGAGGGACGCTAACCGGTTGCCGGCGAATCCGTACTGGCAATACGCGAATCGTGTACAAGGTGGATGGAGAAGCCATCCAAGTGCTGATCGTGGCGGTGGGCGCGCGACGAGATGAAGAGGTTTATAAACTCGCTGACCGGCGGGTTTGATATCCTTCCCGCCTAGCAACCGTGCCCATCTGCCATCGTCTCAACCCGATATTCCGGGTACCCGAATCATCGACAGCCAGGCCGAAGCGCTCTATGGTATTTAGAGGTATTACCTCTTACTACGTGCTTTAATCACGGAGGCTGACATGGCGACCCCGACATCCATCAAGCTCGACGACGACTTGAAAGGAAGGGTGCAGCACTTGGCCGATGCGCGGCGACGCTCGCCGCACTGGCTCATGCGTGAAGCCATCGAGCAGTATGTCGTGCGTGAAGAAAACCGGGAAGCCTTCAAGCAGGATGCGCTCCGGGCTTGGGAGGACTACCAGGCGACGGGCCTGCACGCGACTGCAGACGATGTAGAGAAGTGGCTGAATAGCTGGGGAACGGATCATGAAGAGCTCGCCCCTACATGCCACGAGTGATCTTCGCCCCGGCAGCGATCAGCGACCTCGAGCGGCTGCGTGAATTCTTGCAACCGAAGAGTCCCGCAGCGGCCGAGCGAGCTGCTCAGGCGATCCTCCAAGGCGTCCAGGCACTCGGAGAACATCCGCATATCGGACGCCCAATCGACGACCTGCCAGAAGCCTACCGGGATTGGCTGATTGACTTCGGCGATAGCGGCTATATCGCCCGGTACCGTGTCGACGCTGACACCGTGGTAGTGTTGGCCATCCGTCAACAGAAAGAAGCGGGCTTCTAGCTGTGTCGTCCAGTCACTATGCCACTAGCCACTCTATCCATGGTATGTCACGTGGGGTGTGAGAAGCTGCTCAGGCCGACGTCTTGCTTTAAACTGCAAGGAAATGAGTTTCGCTATAAATGAATACTTCACATCAAGAGGTGATCGGCATGCAAGTATCTCCTCCGATTGACAAGGAAAGCTTACGCGCAGAGCTCAAACGCGAGCTGCGTTCCGACTTCCTGCAGGATATCCGCATCGAGTCTGGCATTGATAGCTCCGGTGACGAGGCGGTCTGGGTCTGGCTCGTCGTGGATGAAGGCGCGATGGGAAGCCAAAAAAACAAAAACAAAGTCAAGAACATCAGGGAAAGCATCTACCGGACGTTTTCCGAACGTGCCCCCGGTGTTTTTCCTTATATTCGTTTAGAAAATCCCAAAGCCCAAGCATAGGAGGTCTTAGGTGTCGCTTTCACAAGACCTCCTCGAACAGGCACGCATTCTCGAACGCAAGGAACCCAAACGACCTAAGCAAGCTAGCTTACGTCGTGCAGTTTCCACGGCGTATTACGCCCTGTTTCATCGTCTGATTGACCTGTCGAGCCGTGAGATCGTCAGTGGGCAGGTCGACTGGGGCTTACGGGAAGCCGTGGCACGCTCCCTCAATCACGCGGACATGCGTAGAGTATGCAAAGGGATCGCGAGTCGCAATCCGCCTTCGCCCATAGCCTCTCTACTGGGCCAACCGCTTAAGCTGGATAGTGGCCTGCTATCGGTATCGGAAGCGTTTGTCGATCTTCAGCAGGCGAGGCATGAAGCCGATTACGATCTGGCAAGGCGGTTTACGCGAGACGATGTCGCGGCGCTGGTCGATTTAGCCGAAGACGCATTTGCAGGCATTGATGCATTGAAACGCCGCAATGCTCGTCAATACCGTACCTTTCTTCTCGCCTTGGCCTTTCATCCCAGTTGGTCTCGCGCCTGATAGCCCCTTAGCTCGACTCTTTAAGTTTTGTACGAACCAGGAAACCCGATGACCGATTTTATTACCGATTCCATGCGCAATCGCCTTATCGAGGGCGTTCACGCCGCCGGCCAGGAGGTCATGGCGATCTACCATCGCGACTTCGACATCGAGGAAAAGGCCGACGCCAGCCCGCTTACCGAGGCGGACATGGCCTCGCATCACGCCCTGGTCGGGCTGCTGGAAGCGCTCACCCCCAAGGTGCCGATTCTCTCCGAGGAATCCGCCGCGATCCGCTACGAGACCCGCCAAACGTGGCAGCGTTACTGGCTGATCGACCCGCTGGACGGCACCAAGGAATTCATCAGCCACAACGGTGAATTCACGCTCAACGTCGCCCTGGTGGAAGACGGCGTGCCGGTGTTCGGCATCGTCCACGCACCGGCGCTGGCAAACGGCCCCGCGACCTGGTGGGGCCAGCACGGGGAGGGCGCCTACAAGCGCGAGAACGACGACGAAGACCAAGCGATTCACGCCCGCGCCTTGCCCGACCCCCAGGCCGCGCCCTGGAAGATTATCGGCAGCCGCCGCCATGGCGCCGACATCTTCGAATCCTTTTGCCAGCGCCTGCCCACGCATGAATGCGTCTCCATGGGCAGCTCGTTGAAGCTATGCCTGGTCGCCGAAGGCCAAGCCGATCTCTACCCGCGCCTTGCGCCCACCTGCGAATGGGACACCGCCGCCGCCCAAGCCGTGGTCACCGCCGCCGGCGGACACGTACTCGATGTCGAAACGCTCCAACCGCTGCGCTGCAACCAACAAGACAGCGTCTTGAACCCCTTCTTCATCGTCTGCGGTCAACGCGACGCACGCTGGGAAAACGCCCTGCGCGAAAGCATCGCCTAGCGCGGTCATGAGCCGCGAGCTACGAGCGGCGGGCTATAATGCTGACGAAGCTCGAGCGCGCTATCCGCCACATCATCTGATATACTGAAAGTGTATCAAATGATTTAAGGAGAGGGCCATGCAAGGCGCGATCAAAGAGTATCGACCCAAGGCGGTAGACCGGAAGGAGGGCTTCTGGCAGACCTTGGGCTTGCCTTCACGAGGGCCAACACTGCATGAAGCGCTGAGCGAAGGCATCCCCTACAAGGTTTTCACAACGCTCGCGGCTGCGTCTGGCCTGGAGAGCAAGGAGTTGGCGCGTTATGTCGCCATTTCCCCGGCCAGTTTGCAGCGCCGAGCGAAAGCAGGGCACTTCAAGCGGGACGAGGGCGACCGGCTGTATCGCTTTGCTGAAGTCTACAAGAGCGCCGTCGACCTGTTCGAGGGTGATCAAAAGCGGGCCAACACTTGGCTCCTCAACCCGGTGCGGGGGCTAGGCGGCCAGAGGCCGGTGGAGATGATTGCGACGACCGCCGGGGCGGAGGCCGTGTTGGACCTGATCGGGCGGCTTGAGCACGGCGTGTTCGCATGAGCGCGGTGTCTGGATACCGACTCGTCAAGCGGAAATGGCTCAAGAGTGCCTTCGACGGTGAAGGCGCCCGATTGTACGGTGGGCGTTGGAACAGCAAAGGCAACGCCTGCGTGTACCTCGCGGGCGCTGAATCGTTGGCCATGCTCGAGGTGATGGTGCACCTCAACGACTACCGTTTGCTGGAAGACTATGCGCTGCTCGAGGTGACGTTTCAGGAAGACGACCTCATGCGCCTCCCAGAAGATGGACGCCCGGACGACTGGACGGTTGAGCCAGCGCCCTCATCGACCGCCGAGATCGGCGACGGTTGGCTGGAAAGCCAATCGAGCCTCGTGCTCGCCGTACCGAGCGTCGTGGTGCCCAGAGAAACGAATTACCTCGTCAACCCGGACCATGCCGGCTTCAAGGCGATGGTCGAGGGCGCCACAGAAATCGCGTTTGTCCCGGATAAACGTCTTTGATGCTCTTCAGTGCCGCCATACGCGCTGGCACGCTTCGAGCCACGAGCTACAATCCTGCCCGAAGCCGCTCTTCACAGCGCCCCGGACCTGGCGCGGCAGGGCATAGCTCAACCTGACAATTCAGCTTGACGATGCATGGTTATTAACTATGATTAAATGTGAATCGTTTTATAGCAGAGGAAGTCACGATGGCCACCACCGCCAAGACTCGATCCGTTACCGCCCACGTCCCTGTAGAGTTGGCCGAGCGAGTCGATGAAATTGCCGATCGTCTGGACCGCTCCAAAAACTGGATCGTCAAGCAAGCCCTGGCCGCCTGGCTTGACCAAGAAGAGGAGCGCAACCGCCTGACCCGCGAGGCGCTGACCGATGTGGATGCCGGTCGTGTCATCGACCATCAGGCCGTGCAGGCCTGGGCCGACAGTCTGAGCACCGATACCCCGCTGCCAGTGCCACGCTGATGGAGTTGAAGTGGACGAGCAAGGCCCTATCCGATCTGGCACGCCTCTACGAGTTCCTGGCATCAGTGAGCCAGCCCGCAGCGGCCCGCACGGTGCAGCAGCTCACCGCTGCACCGACTACCCTGCTGACCAACCCGCGTATCGGCGAGCAGTTGGAAGAGTTCGAGCCGCGTAACGTGCGGCGGATTCTGGTCGGCCATTACGAGATGCGCTACGAGATCACGAATTCCACCATCTATCTGCTACGTCTGTGGCATACCCGTGAGGACCGCTAGCCCCGGATGCGAACCATGTCCAGCAACGAGCTACAATCCTGCCGAAGCCCGAAGCCGCTCTTCACAGCGCCCCGGACCTGGCGCTCGAAGCCTGGGCCGAACGTCTTGCCGAGATGAACACCATGCGCCTGACAGATAGCCAACGACAGACCATCCGGCAGCTCGTTATTGACGAGCTTGGTTCGGGCAGCACCGTGAAGCTTTTCGGCTCACGGCTGGACGATAGCGCCCGTGGCGGCGATATCGACCTGTTCGTTGAAGTTGACGCGCCGGTGGAGCATCCCGCACAGCTCTCCGCTCGGCTCAGTGTACGTATCATGCGCGCCATGCACGGGCGCAAGGTGGATGTACTGCTGAGTGCGCCGAATCTCAATGAGCAGACGATACACAGGCTGGCACGAGAACAGGGAGCTTTTCTATGAGCGACAGTCCTATGAATGGCCGTCCTATGAGCGACAATTTTGCGGAGCGCTTGGGCTTCCTGAAACGCGTCGTCGAGCGTGAGATCCACCATCTTCGCTACTCATCGGATAGCGTGTTTGCCTCGCCGTTCACCGAGGAGCGTGCCGCCAGGCTGGGTGAAGATGAGGCATTGGCAGAGAAGCTGGAAGCCTACACCAGTCGGTTCTGTCGACTTCAGGACACGACCGGCGACAAACTGCTTCCTCTTTGGTTACGTGCCCTGGGCGAGAAGACAGGTGCAGTCGCCGACAACCTGGATCGCGCCGAAAAGCTCGGTGTGCTCGATTCTGCCGACAAGTGGCTCGAGATTCGTCAGACCCGCAATCAAATGATCCATGAATACATCGAGTCCCCTCAGGTTCTAGCCGACGCGCTCAATACGGCGCATGGCTATCAGGAAACGCTCATAGCGTTTGCCCATGCCATGCTCAGTGACGCCAAGCGGAGGAATCTGCTTGAGTAAGCGGGGCTACGAGTCAAAAGCTGCGAGCTACGAGAAACGAGCGGCGGGCTACGAGCTAAAATGCTGCCGAAGCTCGAAGCTCGAAGCTCGAAGCTCGAAGCTCGAAGCCACTCTCCACAGCGCCCCGAACCTGGCGCGGCGGGGCACAGCTCAACCTGACAATTCAGCTTGACGATGCATGGTTATTAACTATGATTAAAAATGAATCGTTTTATAGCAGAGGAAGTCACGATGGCCACCACCGCCAAGACTCGATCCGTTACCGCCCACGTCCCTGTAGAGTTGGCCGAGCGAGTCGATGAAATTGCCGATCGTCTGGATCGCTCCAAAAACTGGATCGTCAAGCAAGCCCTGGCCGCCTGGCTTGATCAGGAAGAGGAGCGCAACCGCCTGACCCGCGAGGCGCTGACCGATGTGGATGCCGGTCGTGTCATCGACCATCAGGCCGTGCAGGCCTGGGCCGACAGTCTGAGCACCGATACCCCGCTGCCAGTGCCACGCTGATGGAAGTGAAGTGGACGAGCAAGGCCCTATCCGATCTGGCACGCCTCTACGAGGTCCTGGCATCAGTGAGCCAGCCCGCAGCGGCCCGCACGGTGCAGCAGCTCACCGCTGCACCGACCACCCTGCTGGCCAACCCGCGTATCGGCGAGCAGTTGGAAGAGTTCGAGCCGCGTAACGTGCGGCGGATTCTGGTCGGCCATTACGAGATGCGCTACGAAATCACGAATTCCACCATCTATCTGCTACGTCTGTGGCATACACGTGAGGACCGCTAGCCCTGGATGCGAACCATGCCCAGCAACGAGCTACAATCCTGCCGAAGCCCGAAGCCCGAAGCCCGAAGCCCGAAGCCCGAAGCCCGAAGCCACTCTTCACAGCGCCCCGAACCTGGCGCTCGAAGCCCGCAGTATCCGGCAGTCAGGGATGCTGTTGCAGGTAGTCGTTCAGCGCTTGGCGGGTGAGGTCGTTGAGCGAGATGCCGTGCCGTGAGGCTGAAACGGCGGCGGCCAGGTGCAGGTCGTGGCCGACGCGCACGTTGAAGGAGCCCTTGCACGGCGTCTCGGGCGTCTCGCCGAGTTGCTCGCAGGTGGCGAGATAGTCATCGACGGCTTCGCGGAATGCGGCTTCTAGCTCCGCCACTGTCTCCCCTTCGTAACTAACCAGGGTGCGAACGAACTGTAGCTTGCCGAACAGGCAATTGTCTTCGGTGCTGACGTCGAGAGAGCCGTAGTAGCCCCTGTACTTCAAGAGTTTTTCCATTAGATCAGCCCTCCTGAGCGTAGCTGTTCGATGACTTGGCGTTTGGCGTAAGCCTTCAATTCGCTGCCTGGATGCGGCTTGTGCAGGTTGATCATGGCCTGGGGGTCGCCATTGTGAAACTTGATACGCGAGCCTTGGCCGTCAAGTTGCTGATAACCGAGTCGTTGCAATAGCGTTTCCAGCTCTTGCCACGTGAAGGTGGCCCGCTCGTTCAGCAGCTTGGCAATGAGCTTTTCCGTTTTGGACATGCTGACTCCTATATGCGACTAAATATAGTTGCAATGCAGCGTTGCTGCAAGTCTAATCAGCCCGCAGCCCGCAGCCCGCAGCCCGCAGCCCGCAGCCCGCAGCCCGCAGCCCGAAGCTCGAAGCTCGAAGCCCGAAGCCCGCAGCCTATCCCTTCCCCTTCGACGGCCGTTCCAGCAGGGGCTCCAGCGCCTCTAAGCAGGCGACGATCTCCTCCTCGCTGTTGTAATGGCATACCGACAAGCGCGTGGCGGCTTTGTACCCGAACGGCGCGAGCAAACGCTCGGCGTCGGGCGAGCGCAAAAGCTGGGCACTGATCCCCGTGGCGGCCAACCACTGCACCACCTCCCACGCCTCGATTCCCCGTACATCGAACGCCAGGGTGCCGTCTCGCCATCGCGCATGCGGCGCGCCGATCACCCGTACGCGGGGATGCCCCTGCAAGCCGCAGCGGGAAAGCGGGGGCGTGGTAGTGGTAGCGGTAGAGGTAGAGGTAGTAGTAGTGCCCGTCGCCGGTATGCCCCCATCGACGCCATGCAATAGGCGCTGCATCAAGGCCCGCTCATGGGCCTGAATCGCCTCGCTCGCCGCCACCAAGCGCGGGCGCCGGGGAATCGCCGTGGAGAAACGCCCGCCCAGCCAATCCAGATACGCCACCCACTCGGTGATCCCCGCCAACGCCGCGGGCGCCTCATCCCGATGCGGCGGCATCAAGCCGCTCGGCGGTGCATCGCGCATGGCGAGACACAACCGCCGCGATAGCCACGCAAATCCCTGGCGAGGGCGGCAGAAGAGCGCTTCAGCCCCCACCACATAGGCATCGACCTCCCACCGCGCCACGTCCAGCGGCCCATGCCCGGCGTGATGCGTTCCCAGCACCAGAATGAAACACGCCGGCGCGACTTCGCGTATGGTGCGGGCAATCGCGGCCACATCTTGGTGCATACCGGTGACGGGGCAGGTATGTACCAGCGTGGCGACGCGCGTCTGCGGTGTGATGCAGTGCGCGTAATCCGGCGTTTCCAGTCGGCCGGTCAGCGGGTTTACCGGCACCGTGGCGGTGCTCAGCGCTCGCCGCCTGGCGTGCAGTGCGATGGCCGTGGTCTCATCGCTGGACGCCAGCGCCGTGCTCACTACCTGGCTCTCAGGGGGAACCGCCTCCAGCGCCAGGGCCAACACCCGCGTCCAGCACTCATCCACGCTGGGCGCCCGCCACAAGCGGCCATGCGATGCGCCCAGCAACGTCTCGAGATCCTCCCAGCCGTGAGTGGCCACCGCCGCCTGGGGGCGACGCCCCGGCGCATCCGCCTCCAACGGCGCGGGCAGGCTCGCCAGCTCCGCACCCACCTGGACTGCCGCCTTCAAGGCCAGCGGCTCGCCGGCGCTGTTCAAGTGAATGCGCCTGCCATCGACGGGGCAATGATCGACGTAATAGAAATGCGTGCGTATCCGCGCCTGCAGCGCCTCGCCGAACAACCCCGTCTCATCGCAGGGCGGTGTACCGTCGCAATGGTATGCGGACACTCGAACCGGTGGCATCGTGTCTTCCTCCCCTCTATAAGAGCGTGACCAATACGTTACTTTATAAGTAACTATTGATTAAATTGCCAGTCGCTTTAAGTGACGCCAGGGCGCCAGAGGGGTGGAGGCAAGGCGGACGAACATTCGGCAGAGAAGGAGAGCCGCGGGTAAGGCTAAGCAAGATGAGGCTGGTACGGGAACAGAAAAGCCAACGCGACCAGCACGTTAGCATCGCCCTGCGAGAATAGGGTCATCCTCTAATCTAGTAACAAAACGCCACATCCCTTAATATAAGCCCCGCGCGGCTCAGGCCGCGTTTTTTTATGTCGCCACATTATATAGCAAGCTAATAATAATGCGCGCGGAGATTGACCTACACTGCAAGCAGGAAAAAAGGGCAACCGAATAAACGCGGCGATGTGTCGAAAAAGTGACACAGGGCGTCGTTTACTGGCGACAAATTTTCCTAAATGCACACAAATTTCAACGCCATACCGCTAGTGACACCTAGGGCACTCGCTTAGAATGGCGTAAACGTGACCGGAGATGTCACGTGACATCGCGTGAGCGCATGTCAGCGATAATAGTATCGCGGTGACTGACAGTACGATTGACGCGACGGGCCTTGGGAATACGCCCGGAACAATCCTCGGGCGGTAGCGTGTCCAAGCGCCGTTTCATTTGAATATTCTTTATTCGGCATACTGGATGGAACCTGCAGCACTCACCACGTTAGTCCTCATTTTTTCCGTCCTCGCCTGTCTTGCACTTACTCGAGTCGCCCCCGATGTCGTATTGATGGGGGCGCTGGCGTTTCTGGTGGTTAGCGGAATTCTCACGCCCAGCGAAGCGCTGGCGGGGTTTGCCAACCCTGGTGTGATGACCATTGCCACCCTCTATGTGGTCGCAGCGGGGCTGAAGGAAACCGGCGCCATTCAGTGGATTGCGCATCGCCTGCTCGGTCAGCCCCGGCGTGTGTGACAGGCGCAGTTGCCAAGGGGGGGCCGGAAAAGGCGTCAAGGTAAGATCAAGGGCTTCACGGGCATCAACAGCCTCTATGAAGTGCCCGAAAAGCCGGAAATTGCCGTGAATACTGACGAGTAGAGTCTTAAAAACATCACCCCTGCATCGTTAGAATGTTTCTAATAAAGAGTCGCAAAAACCCAAGAGCAAGGAATTAGGTATATGAAAACGCTTTGTGTGTTTGGAACACGACCGGAAGCCATCAAGATGGCGCCACTCGCGTTAGCCCTGAGCGCGGATTCACGCTTTGAATCCCAAGTGTGCGTGACGGGCCAGCACCGCGAAATGCTCGATCAGGTTTTGGATCTTTTCTCCCTGGTGCCGGACCATGACCTCAACATCATGAAACCCGGTCAGGATCTCACCGATGTGACCACGGCCATCTTGCAGGGCATGAAAACCGTTCTGGGCGAGGTGAAGCCGGACATCGTGCTGGTGCATGGAGATACCGCCACAACACTGGCGACGACGCTTGCCAGTTATTATCAGCAAATTCCGGTCGCGCATGTCGAGGCGGGGCTGAGAACCGGCAACATCTATTCTCCTTGGCCTGAAGAAGCCAACCGCAAGCTGACAGGGGCACTGGCCGAACTGCATTTCGCCCCCACGGATCGCTCTCGCCAGAACCTTCTGGAAGAGGGCGTTTCTCCCCACAAGGTGCATGTGACGGGCAACACCGTGGTTGATGCCCTGTTCGAGGTGGTGGAAAAGCTGGAAGGAGACGATACCTACCGCACGCGTTTCGAGCAGCATTTCGACTTTCTTGACAGCAACCGCAAGCTGATTCTGGTGACGGGGCACCGGCGGGAAAGCTTCGGTGAAGGCTTCGACCGCATTTGCCGTGCCTTGCACGATACCGCTGCGCAGCATCCCGAAGCACAAATCGTCTACCCGGTGCACTTGAACCCGAATGTGCGCGAGCCGGTGAACCGGCTGCTGGGCGATGTCGATAATGTGCACTTGATCGAGCCGCTGGATTACCTGCCGTTCGTTTATCTGATGAATCGCTCGCATATCATCCTGACCGATTCCGGCGGCATTCAGGAAGAAGCCCCCTCGCTGGGCAAGCCGGTGCTGGTGATGCGCGAGACGACCGAGCGGCCCGAGGCGGTGCAGGCCGGCACGGTCAAACTTGTCGGTACCGATATTGATACGATCGTGGGCGAGCTGCATAGCTTGCTGACGGATAAAACCGCCTACGAGGCTATGAGCTATGCCCATAACCCTTATGGCGATGGGAAGGCGTGTGATCGTATCTTGAGCACATTAGCTAATCTAAATGACTTAAAGTGTGATGGTTAAAATGGACCCGAGCGCTTCTAAAAAAACGTCAGTTATTCACTTTTTTAGATCTGTTGTGGCTAACAAGCGACTGATTAGACAAATGACTAAGAGAGATGTCATTGGTCGTTACCGAGGGTCATTCATTGGCATCGGCTGGTCTTTTCTTCACCCATTGCTAATGCTAGCTGTTTTTACTTTTGTATTTTCAGTAGTATTCCAGGCCAAGTGGGGAGTTCCTGTTGCAGGGCAGGAAGAAGGAAAAGGAGTTTTTGCAATTGTTCTCTTTGTTGGTTTGATTGTGCATAGTTTCTTGGCAGAAATACTTGTTTTATCCCCTGGCCTAATTGTTAGCAATGTAAACTATGTAAAGAAAGTTATATTTCCTCTTGAAGTGATACCATGTATTACAATTCTTAGCTCTTTGGTCCATGCCGTTATTAGTTTTTTAGTCTGGTTTATAGCTTATTTTATACTCATAGGCGTTCCGGGTTGGCAAGTTGTTTTTCTTCCCCTAGTATTAACGCCTCTCATTACTTTGTCTTTAGGTGTTTCTTATATATTGTCATCTCTTGGTGTTTATATGAGGGATATAGGGCAAACCATGGGCATTATATCAAGTGTATTGATGTTCCTTTCGCCAATATTTTTTCCAATTGATAGACTGTCGGAGACGTTTCAAAAGATTATTCTAATCAACCCTTTGACTTTCATTATCCAAGAAGCTAGAGGGGTTTTAATCTGGAGGGAAATGCCAGATTTTTACGGGCTTTTGATCTATATGGGGATCTCCAGTTTAGTTTTTATTTTGGGTTTCATCTGGTTCCAAAAGACCAGGAAGGGGTTTGCTGATGTGCTCTGAAGTTGCTATAAAAGTTGATAAAGTCAGCAAGCGCTATGAGGTTTTCGCCCAACCGAAAGATCGCCTTAAGCAAATGATTCTTCCCCGTTTGAAGGCAGCTATAGGGCTTGAAGCTACTCAGTATTTTAGAGAGTTTTGGGCAGTACGGGAAGCTTCTTTTAGTATTGAGCGGGGAGAAACTGTTGGCATAATAGGACGCAACGGCAGTGGTAAATCTACGCTTTTACAGATGATATGTGGCACTGTCACACCAACGAATGGTCAGGTCAATATTAATGGAAGAATTGCTGCTCTTTTAGAGCTTGGTGCTGGCTTTAATGTTGAGTTTACTGGCCGCGAGAATATTTTGTTGAATGCAGCCATATTAGGGTTTCCTGAAAACTCTATGAAGGAGCGAATGGCTGACGTCTTGTCTTTTTCTGAACTGGAAGATTTTATAGACCAGCCAGTAAAAACTTACTCCAGTGGAATGTATGCGCGCTTAGCATTTTCTATTGCTATCCACGTTGAGCCAGATATTTTAATAATTGATGAAGCTTTAGCAGTTGGGGATTCTCGTTTTGTAGCAAAATGTATGCGGCGGATAAAAGACATTCAAAAAAGGGGCACTACTATTTTGTTTGTCAGTCATGATGTTTCTTCTGTAAGAACTCTTTGTGATCGTGCTATCTGGCTTAATCACGGCGAATTAGTAGAAGACGGTGATGTTTTTCCGGTCACTGGTAAATATATGGAATTCATGTTTAAGGACGAAAGTGATGTAAAAATATCCCCAGATTTAGGAAAAGCAGAAGAGGGTAATAATTTTGATGTTGCCCAAGATGAGTGTGAGCTAGATTCTCGCCCGGTTACGCATTGGGGATCGCATAAAGGAATAATACATTCTGCTTCTGTTTGTGACGCAAATGGTATTCGTCAGGATCTGTTTGAATGGGGAGAAGCGCTATTTATAAAAGTTTCTGTTTGTTTGCCTGCTGACATACCACGGAAAAATTTAAGTATCGCATTTTCAGTAAAGGATCTTAAAGGCACGGATCTTATTGTGTCGACGACACATGATTTGCAAAAGATAGATTTGCCAACTGAAGAATTTTTTGAAGTTTCTTTTAGAATGAAAAATTCACTTGTGCCAGGCAAGTACCTTTTGGTAGCTGCTGTTGAAGGAAGAGAATACCAAGATATTCATTATTTTGAATATCTTGAAGGTGCTCATTATTTCTCTGTGTCTTCTACAGAAAGGATTTTTGGATTGTTTCAGCCTCGTATTGACAAAAGCCTAAGGGTAATGTGATGTCAAAGGATAAAGATTTAATTACAGTGAATTCTGATAAATACTGGGATAAGCGGTTTTTGGAAGACTGGGACGAAAAAGGTGGCCCAGAACAGTCACGCTTTTTTGCTCGACTTGCGCTTGATATGCTCCCTAAATGGATTATAAGAGAAATTTGGCGTGATAAGCTAACTGTGGTCGATTGGGGATGTGCGGAAGGAGATGGAACTGATGTACTTGCTGAATCTATCGATAAAGCACAAATCTATGGAGTTGATATATCTGAAGTTGCTGTAGAAACAGCAGAAAGAAGGTATCCTTGCCTTTCATTCAAGCAAATGGATTTGCTCGATGAAAATGATTGTGGAAGTTGTTTTTTTGATATTGTCTTTTCTTCGAACACCTTAGAGCATTTCCATAACCCAGCCGACGTTATCGAAAAGCTTTCTAAAAAAACACGTAAAGCACTTATTTTTCTGCTTCCGTATCGTGAACAATCACGCTTTGATGAGCATTTTGCATCGTTTACACCAAATAATATAAAAAGCATTATTGGTGAAAAATTTCCGTTAATTTTTTCAAAAGTGTTTGACTGTTCAAATATCCCTGAGAGCCGGTGGTTAGGCGAGCAAATTCTTCTAATTTACGCAGATGAATCATGGCTTTCATCACTATCTTTAGTTCTGAGTGATTTGCACATTGAAAATGATGATAATAGTAATAAGATTAAATCCCTTGAATCACACCTTTCTGCAAAAAATTATTTAGTATCTAAATTAGAAAAAGATTTGTCTGATGAAATCAATAAATCTACCGAGTTAGAAGATAAACTGTCTCGGGAAATAGCTAAAATCCACGAGTTAGAGAATAGCCTCTCAAATGAGTCATTGAATTCTGAAAACCTAAGAGAGCAATTGGAAGTATGTAATAGTGAGGTTGTTTCTTCCAAAGAAAAAGTACAATATCTTGAACGAATAAATTCAGAACTTGTTTTCTTTAGAGATGAGAGCTCAAGGATTTTGCACTCTAAATCTTGGAGGATAACGGCACCTTTACGTTTTTTACGGCAGGCATATAAAAACAGGTCAAGGTATTTGTACTCCTCTTTTAAATGGCTATATTGGAAACTGCCATTTTTCCTACGGCAGTATCTACAAGGACCTAAGCATTCTATCATAAGATATTTTCGTGGGACTTCATCAAAGCTAGATAGTAGACCTATTGAGTCGACTACTTCAAGCGATTTAACTTGGGCGCAATTTCAAGAAAAAGTTATTGCAAACAGGAATAGCTATAAAGGTATTTTTATACAAGAGTTGGTTATTGACTGGAATGTGCCACTTTACCAAAGGCCTCAACATATTAGTGCGGCGATGGGGCGCTTAGGTTATTTGGTTATATATAAAACTGATAATTGGGCAGGCGACAATGTAAACGGCTTTCGTGAAGTAGAAAAAAATGTATGGATTACTAATAGAGAGGAGGTGGATAAAATTTATGGCGCTGTTCGGTCTGTTTATTCAACTGCATACGCAAACACTGTAGAATACATTAACAAAATTAAAGAGAAAAATATTTTAATATATGAGTACATAGATCATATAGATCAAGAAATAAGCGGTGATGAAAAAAATATAAAAAGACTACTGGATTTAAAGAAGCTGGCTTTTGAGGGTGGGGTCGATTACGTTGTTGCTTCGGCTAACCAGTTGTATGATGAGGCGGTTGAAGCGCTGGGCGAAGAACGTGTACTACTAGCTCAAAACGGCGTAGACACTAGGCATTACCGTAACCCTGCGCAGGATCAGGTGAGTGTCCCAGTAGAGCTCGAAAAGTTTTGTGAGCGTTACGAGCATGTTGTAGGTTATTTTGGTGCATTAGCTCCTTGGTTATGGTATGACGTGATTGCTGAGTTAATAGAGAAAAGGGAGGATTTAGGTTTTGTGTTTATCGGTCCCGATTATTATGGTGGTTCAGCGAAGCTACCGAAAGGTGATAATGTCCTTTGTCTTGGCCCGGTTGACTATAAAATTCTTCCTGCGCATGCTAAAAAATTTGATATTTGTTTTATCCCTTTCAAGCCTGGTGATATTGCGCAAACAACTTCGCCTCTAAAGTTGTTTGAGTACTTCGCTTTGGAGAAGCCGGTGGTTGTTACCTCATATATGCGAGAGTGTGTTCAGTATCCTGAAGTGTTTCGTGGGGGAAATGTCGAAGAATTGAGTGATGCCTTTAATGAAGCAATAGCTCTGAAAGATGATTCAGTATTCAAAAAGCGAATGGCTAACCTTGCAGACGAGAATGATTGGGATCAGAGAGCTAAAGTTATTTCACGTTGCTTTGGAATTTAGTTTTTATTAAAAGTTATTTAAATTACAAGGTGTGAAATTTGATATGAAAGAGTTGTTGCCAAGGTTGATTTATCTATCACCGCTTCCTTGGTCGAGTTTTGAGCAGAGGCCCCATAAATTTGTTAAGTGGTTTCATTCTCGCACAGGAGGTGAAGTCTTATGGGTGGACCCATATCCAACTCGCTTGCCTGTTTTTACTGATATTAAGCGCATAAGCACCTCTTTAAGTAGGGTGGCATCAAAAAAACCTAGTTGGCTAGAGGTTGTTCGGCCAACTGCGCTTCCGATAGAGCCGCTTTCAAGATCTGGATCAGTTAATCGTTTTCTTTGGAGAAAAACTTTAAATAAAATATTGGAGTTTTCTTGTCATGATGATGCGATAATTGCATTTGGTAAACCATCTGCTTTGGCTAACCAAGTGCTTGATATGCTTCCTGGGATAACGTCAATTTATGATGCTATGGATGATTTTCCATCTTTCTACGACGGCGTATCAAAATATGCTATGAAAGCAATGATTGCTAATGAAACGCAGCTTGTGAAAAGAGTAAATACATTGCTAGTTTCTAGCTCAGTGTTGCTTAATCGTTGGTCTGTTGTTCGGCCTGATGCGAAATTAATTCCTAATGGGTTGGATGTTGACATGCTACCTAGTGAGGGAGCGCGTTCTCAAGCTGTTAATTCCCCTTTCCGCTTCGGTTATGTAGGTACTATTGGTGCATGGTTCGATTGGTCATGGCTGGTAAAGTTAGCAGAAAGTAGGCCTGCTGATGATATTCTTGTCGTAGGTCCATTATTGAAAGAGCCACCTCGCGGGCTTCCCTCGAATATTGCGTTGAAACCAGCTTGTTCACATTTTGATGCTTTAGTATTAATGAAAAGCTTCGATGTGGGTTTGATTCCCTTTGTTAATAATAAATTAACAAGCTCAGTTGACCCCATAAAATACTACGAGTATAGAGCACTAGGTGTGCCAGTTCTGTCCACTTCATTTGGAGAGATGAGTTTGCGTAATGATGAACCTGGGACATACATATCCAAGAGTTATGACGATATCCAAGATCTTACATCTCAAGCTCTTGAATGGTTCTTTACTCAGAGTCAAGTTAAAGAATTTGCCGCGACTAACTCTTGGTGTTCACGCTTCGATGGTATAGGGTTGTGCTGATTGCGATAATTATGGTCTTTTTTTGTAGTTCCGTTTAAAGTTTGATTTGCCAATTTTTATTTAAATGCTGGATGGTTTATTGATGGCCGTTTGGAAGCCACAAAATTATAGATTAAGTAGAGGTGAAAGGTCTTAGGTATCTATATGGCTAATAAGTTGATATTTGGTTAGCGAGTATCGAAATTGATTAGATGATAAATTTTATGCTAATCACGCTGAATAGGTGGAAGAGAAATTTTAATGCCAATGGTATTCCTAGTCACGGGCGGTGCCGGCTTCATTGGTTCGGCGGTGATACGGGAGCTGATAGCCAATACTGAGCATCATGTCGTGAATCTCGACAAGCTCACCTACGCCGGCAACCTTGAGTCGCTGGCCCAGGTGGAAGGGCACCAGCGCTATCACTTTGTACAGGCGGATATCTGCGATGCAGCCGCGGTGCAGGCGATCTTCGATGAGCATCAGCCTGATGTCGTCATGCACCTAGCGGCGGAGAGCCACGTTGACCGCTCCATCGACGGCCCGGCAGCGTTCATTCAAACGAATCTCATGGGGACTTCCGTCTTGTTGGAGGCGGCGCGCCGCTATTGGAAAGCGCTGCAGGAAACCAATCAGGAAAAAGCGCAGGCATTTCGGTTCCATCATATTTCGACGGATGAAGTCTACGGTGACCTGGAAGGGCCGGATGGACTGTTCACCGAGGAAACACCCTATGCACCAAGCTCCCCGTATTCTGCGAGCAAGGCAAGTTCGGATCATCTGGTGAGGGCCTGGCAGCGCACCTTCGGCATGCCGACGTTGATTACTAACTGTTCCAACAACTACGGTCCTTACCATTTTCCTGAAAAGCTGATTCCCTTGATGATACTCAACGGGTTGGCCGGCAAGGCGTTGCCCGTGTATGGAGATGGCCAACAAGTGAGGGACTGGCTTTACGTGGAAGACCACGCGCGTGCTTTGGTGAAAGTGGCGACAAGTGGTGAGGTCGGTGAAACGTACAACATCGGTGGCCATAATGAAAAGACCAATCTGGAAGTCGTACAGACACTATGCGATTTGCTGCAGGAGCTAGCGCCCAAGCAGACAGCGGGGCACTATCGCGACCAGATCACCTTTGTGGCTGACCGGCCGGGGCACGACATTCGCTACGCCATCGATGCCGGCAAGATCGAGCGTGAATTAGGCTGGACGCCTGACGAGACCTTTGAAACGGGCTTGAAGAAGACCGTGCAATGGTATCTGGACAACGAGGCCTGGTGGAAACGTGTCCAAGACGGTAGTTACCAGGGGCAGCGCCTAGGGGTTGGGGCATGAGACAAACCTTGAACAAGATTCTCGTAACGGGGGGCACGGGACAAGTCGGGCACGAACTGCAGCGCGAGCTAAGCGTGCTGGGTGAGGTCATGGCGCCGGACCGTCATGAGCTCGACTTGTCGGATGCGGATTCTGTCTCGCATTGGCTGGCGACTCACCGGCCCGATGCCATCGTCAATGCGGCTGCTTATACAGCAGTCGACAAGGCTGAAAGTGAGCCGGCAATGGCAAAGCGGCTCAATACCGAGCTACCGCAACAATTCGCGAGCTATTGCATCAATCACAATGCATGCCTGGTGCATTACTCCTCCGATTATGTCTATCCGGGCAGTGACGATACGCCGTGGAAAGAAGATAGCCTGACTGGCCCACTAAGCGTATACGGCCAAACGAAGCTGGAAGGCGACCAAGCCATCGAAGCGGCAGGCATCCGCCATCTGATATTTCGCACAAGCTGGGTATACAGCGCTCGCGGTAATAACTTCATGAAAACGATGCTGCGTCTTGCACGCGAAAAGGATGCGCTCAATATCGTATCCGATCAGATTGGAGCGCCGACGCCCGCACGCCTTATCGCGCAAGTGACGCTACTGGCCTTGAGTCACGGCATCAATCCAGGGGTGTATCACCTGGCACCACGGGGCGCGACGAGCTGGCATGGGTTTGCCAAGTGCATTTTTGAAAAGGCTGAGGCGTTAGGCGAGAACCTGAAAATTGAGGCAAGCAACGTCTCGGGTATTCCCACCTCAGAGTACCCGACGCCTGCCCAACGCCCTTTGAATTCTCGGCTCAATCTCGAAAAACTTGAGAATACACTATCTATCACTATGCCAACCTGGGAAAGCCAGCTTGAGCTAACTCTCAAAGAATATCTTGCAGATTAACGCGCACTATATTTGGATAGGAACAGTAAAAGGAGTATTGCTTGGCTCGTAAAGGCGTCATTCTCGCGGGTGGCTCAGGGACACGCCTCTATCCAATTACACGAGGTGTTTCCAAGCAGTTGCTCCCCATTTATGATAAGCCGATGATCTATTATCCGATCTCGGTACTGATGCTGGCGGGAATACGCGAGATTTTGATCATCTCGACACCGGAAGACCTGCCGCAATACAAGACCCTGCTGGGCGACGGTGAGTGCTTCGGAGTGCGCTTCGAGTATGCCGTGCAACCAAGCCCGGATGGCTTGGCACAGGCCTTCGTCATTGGTGAGGATTTCATTGGCAATGATTCGGTGTGCCTCGTTCTTGGCGACAATATCTTTCATGGCCAGCACTTTTCCGAGCAGCTCATGCGTGCCTCGGGCCAGGCCAGCGGTGCAACGGTGTTCGGTTATTTAGTCAAGGACCCTGAACGTTTTGGGGTCGTAGAATTTGATAGAGAAGGAAAAGCCATTTCCATCGAAGAAAAGCCCAAGGAGCCAAAATCGGCATATGCCGTGACTGGGCTGTATTTCTACGATAACGATGTCGTTGAGATTGCCAAGCAGGTCGAGCCTTCCGACCGAGGCGAGCTGGAAATCACCAGCATCAACAATGCCTACCTGGAACGGGGCGATCTTAGGGTTGAACGGTTGGGCCGCGGCTTTGCCTGGTTAGATACCGGCACGCACGATAGCCTGCTTGAGGCTAGCCAATATGTGCAGACCATTGAGCGCCGTCAAGGCTTGAAAATAGCCTGCCTAGAAGAGATCGCCTGGCACAATGGCTGGATCAGTGAAGGGCATCTGATGTCTGAAGCCAATTCGTTGTCCAAGACGGGCTACGGACAGTACCTGCAACGACTACTACAAGGAAACCTGAGCTGATGAAAGCGACTCGCCTAGATATTCCGGATGTAATGTTGATTGAGCCCCGTGTATTTGGCGATGAGCGAGGTTTTTTTTTTGAAAGCTTCAATCAGCGCCAGTTCGATGAGGCTATAGGGCATCATGTGGAATTTGTGCAAGACAACCACTCCTACTCTACACAAGGGGTGTTGCGCGGCTTGCATTATCAGTTACCACCATTTTCTCAAGGCAAGCTTGTTCGTGTGGTCCAAGGGGAAGTTTTTGACGTGGCTGTGGATATTCGCCGTAATTCGCCGACATTCGGGAAATGGGTCGGTAAAAAAATTTCTTCTACTAATAAGCATCAAATGTGGATTCCGGATGGTTTCGCCCATGGCTTCATTACGCTGACCGACACGGCAGAATTACTTTACAAAACCACTAGATTCTATGCGCCGGAAAGTGAGCGCATTATTATTTGGAATGATCAAGCAATAGGGATAAGCTGGCCAAGCAACATAACCCCTAAAGTTTCTTTGAAAGATAGTAAGGCGCAGCCATTAAAAAAAGCTGAGCTGCCTTGATTGATTTTAATGGCTGGCTCGTTTGCTTTGTTTTGAAAAATAATTACTCTCAGTTTTCCATAGGATAGTGGAGCTCAACTTTCAGCTTGGGCTAGATGATTTTTTTATAATTAAAAATTATGACCCTGGGGGCTGAGTTAAGATATATTGTTTTTTGCGAACATTCCCTGTAACCATTAGGAAAGCTTAGTGCTTATGTGTAGCGACTTGTCTACCTGCCATGTGGCCTGCGTTATTCCAACACGTAATGGGGGCAATGAACTAAAATCGTTGCTTGCAGCACTAGCATTCCAGCGGCAATCGTTTGATCTTTTTGTGATTGATTCGGATTCCGATGATGGATCGCGTGAGCTGGCTCGCAGTGCAGGTGCTGAAGTTTTAAAAATTAAAGCCAGTGAATTTGACCACGGGGGGACGCGGCAGAAAATGGTAGACAAGCTAGATGGATATGATATTTGTGTTTTTTTAACACAAGATGCTATACCAGCAAATGAACATGCACTACAAAAGCTTGTCGCATGTTTCTCTGATGACTCTGTTGGTGCAGCTTATGGTCGACAGCTTCCAAAAGATAATGCTACGCCATTTTCTTCTTTTTTGAGAATTTTTAATTACCCAGCATGTTCGCGGCGGCAATCTCTGTCGTCAGTGCCTACGCTTGGGATGAAAACTGTTTTTATGTCAAATTCATTTTCTGCTTATAGAAGAAGTGCACTTCAATCTATCGGTGGGTTTCCGGACAATGTGATACTTGGAGAAGATGTATATGCGGCTGCACGGCTGATTGAAAATGGTTGGGAAATTGCGTATGTGGCGGAGGCAGAATGCTACCATTCGCATAACTACTCGATAGTACAAGAGTGGCGTCGTTACTTTGATATCGGAGTTTTTTATGGCCGCGAGCATTGGATACAACAGCGATTCGGAGGCGCTGGTGGTGAGGGCCTACGATTCGTTGTTGAAGAGCTGTCTTACTTGAGTCACGGTTATAAAAGGCTATGGTTTTTTTCTCTAATCCGTAACTATGGTAAATATGTAAGCTATCGCTTAGGAAAATCCGAGCACCTGTTGCCACTTCGCATCAAAAAGTCTCTTAGTATGCATTGTGGTTTTTGGGAAAAGGTTGATTAGCTTCCTTGTTTTCTATATTTTAATTAAATTTAGTTAAATTATTATGTGTGCAGCTATTATGTTTGATTGGGCTGTGGTTTGCGCATTAATAACTTTAGTTTATTTTTTGGATTTGGTCTATAGATTGGTTTTCTTGGAGGCGATTTTCTATGTTTTTTTTGGCGATTTTTGATGGGTAAGTTAACACGAAAAAAAGTAGTTACGGAGCGCTTTCCAGCGCAGGTCTTCGTTCCCATGATCGATGCCGGTGCCGTGCTCTTTGCCGGTTTCCTGGCCTATTGCATACGCTTCGGCTCCACGGATGTGCATGACCGCTTTCTGCTGGGCATGGTGATCATTGCCATCTTCGTGGTGATGGCGAATTTCATCGATGGCGCCTATGTGCGCTGGCGCACGACACGCCTTTCCAACATTCTGTTTCGGTTGCTTTGTATTTGGGCAATCGTCGCGCTGTTGGCGACCTCGATCATCTACCTGGCTGAGGCGTCCGTTCGCTATTCACGCTTGTGGCTGGGGATGACCCTGCTGTTCTCGTTTGGCATTTCGGCGGGCTTTCGGATACTGGTAATGCTGTTGCTGAAGCGGGCGCGGTCGCTGGGCAAGAACCTGCGCGGCGTATTCCTCGTGGGGCCGCAGGCGAACTTGCTCAATGTCGCGCACGGCATGCGCCGGTCACCGGGGGAGGGGTTTGCCATTGCCGGCGTGCAGCGCGTGAAAGCGATGCCGGATGAGGCCTTTCTTGAAACCCTGGCGCGTCGGGTGGAAGCCTCCGGCGCGCGTGAGGTGTGGCTGTGCCTGCCCCTGGAGATGGGCGGTACTGTGCAAAACATCATGTTCGCATTGCGCCACCAGACCGCCGAAGTCCGCTTTCTGCCGGAATTTCAGGATCTGAAGTTGCTCAACCATCGCATCAGCGAGGTGGCGGGGCGCTTCTCCATCGATTTGAGTGTCACGCCCATGACCGAGACGGCGCGCTTTTTAAAGCGCGTCGAGGATGTGGTGCTGGGCACGCTTTTCTTGCTCATTTCCCTGCCTATCGGTGCCGTCATCGCGCTTGTCCTGAGGTATGAATCGCGCGGGCCGATCGTGTTCAAGCAGTACCGCACCGGCGTGAACGGGCAGCACTTCAAGGTCTATAAGTTCCGCTCGATGGAGGTACACGACGAGCCGACCGGCCAGATCACCCAGGCGCAGCGGGGCGATCCGCGTGTGACGCCTTTCGGCGCGTTCCTGCGACGTACCTCGCTCGATGAATTGCCGCAGTTCTATAATGTGCTTCAGGGGCGTATGTCGATTGTCGGGCCTCGGCCGCACGCCTTGAAGCACAACGACCACTACAAGGAGCTGGTCGAGTCGTACATGAAGCGCCATAAGGTCAAGCCGGGCATCACCGGGTGGGCGCAAGTGAATGGCTTTCGCGGCGAGACGGACACCATCGAGAAGATGGAAAAGCGGGTCGAGTACGACTTGTGGTACATCGACAACTGGTCGCTGTGGCTCGATCTGCGCATCATCGGGTTGACGATCTTGCACGGTTTCATGCACAAGAATGCGTATTGACGCATCGTGTGGCATGCAGGCTGACGGGCACATTGGTATATTCACGGGCCGCTGATGGTATCAGCGGCTTTTTCATGGAAGCGCCGTACGGTATGGCCATGTCGTTGCATGGTGCGCCGCGCGGCCTGATCGGCTGTTTTTGGGGGTGGAATGCTGCGTTCTCGCCTGTGGGAGCCTAGCGGTATCGGGCGGTCTCCCGATGTTCTTGTGATCGTGGGGGTTACAACGCTGCTGGTGTATGGCCTGTTGCGCGTACTGTGGCCTGGTGTCGGCAGTCCTGCGGGGACCGCCACGGCGTTATTGGGATTGATCGCCGTGCTGGCATGGGGGAAGGGCATACGCGGAACCGCGCCCTTGTGGCTGCTGCTGCTGTCGGTCGCCGTGCAGGTGCTGTCATGGGGGCTGGGGTATTTCCACCATCCTGAGTGGGTATCGAGCAACCCGGAAGTCGACCGGCTGGCGAAGTTGTTCATTTTCATCGCTGTGGCCTGGTGGCTGGGAGGCAGTACCCGCAACACCATGCTGGTGTGGGGGTTGGCGGTGCTTGGATACCTCATTGCCTCCTTCGTGGCCGGTGGGCTGGACGAGTGGCGCGAGGGCCTGGAGGGCGTGCGCACCGGCTTCGGCATTCGCAATAACCAGCACGGCTCGATGCTGTTCGGGGTCGCCTTGCTGGGGCTTGCGATTTTCGCGCGCCGCATCATGACAAGTGATGCGCGCTGGGTGCCGTGGCGCTGCGTGGCCTGGGCGCTGGCGCTGGGCATTTGCGTGGTCGGCATTGCCATCGGGCAGACCCGCGCGGTGTGGCTGGCGCTGGCCGTTTCTCTCCCTGTGGCCGTGCTGATCGTGTTGTTGTGGGCGCGCTCACGGGGCCTGGGCCAACGCGTGCTGCGCCCCGTGCTGGGGGGCGTCGGCGTGGGGCTGGTGCTCGTCGTGCTGGGCGGCGTGTTCTTCGGGGGCACGCTGAGCGAGCGCTTGGCGACGGAGTCCGGCGTGGTGGTCGAGGTGCTGCAGGGCGATCTACAAAACGTCCCCTATAGCAGCGTGGGCATCCGCATTCATACCTGGGTGGCTGCGGGCGAATGGATCGCCGAGCGCCCGCTGGTAGGTTGGGGCGGTGAGGGACGTAGCCTGGTGATCGATCATACGTCCTGGCTGCCCGAGTTCGTGAAGGAGAACTTCGGCCACTTGCATAACTTCTTCCTGGAAGTCTGGGTGGCGTATGGCGTGCTGGGGCTCGGGGTCATCGCGGCGCTGGCGTTGTGGATCGGCCGGGGCACCTGGCTGGCGTGGCGCGCGGGCGTGATGCCCAACGACATGGCGCTGTTCGGGGCGGCGTTTTTCGTGTACTGGATGATCGTCAATCAGTTCGAATCTTACAACTCGTTCTGGACGGGGGTGTACGTGCATAACCTCATCGTGGGGGGGCTGGTCACGCATATCTGGCGCTGGCAGCTGGAAAGCGGCCGGCGAGTATTCGCCTGGCCGGCGCGGCGGAGTACGTGATGCGCACCTTGGTGGTCGTGCGCTCCCTGAAGATGGGGGGCATGGAACGGGTGGCGATCAATCTGGCCGATGCCTTCGCCGAGGCGGGGCACGAGAGCCATCTGGTGAGTTTTCGCCCGGTGAAAGCACCGCTGTGCCCCTCGCATGCCAGTGTGCAGCAGCATGCGTTGCCGTTAATGCGCTGGAGTCGGTTGACCGTGATCGGCTTCTGCCTGGAACTGCTTGCCCGCTGGGTGCTCAATCCCTTGTTCAAACGGGCCCTGTTTCTGGGCACTGGCATCATGGGTGGCGTGGTGTTTCGCCTGTGGCTCAAGCGTTTCGAGAAGCGCCATGGCCGCGTGGATCGCATCGTCTTTCGGGGCATCGGCACCTTCGAGCAGGTATGGACGTTCCGCGATGCCCGCGCGTGCTATGTGCTCGAAAACATAGTGCGTCCTGAAAGGGCGTCGTTCAGCCGTCGGTTATTTGCGCGTTGTCTCTATCAGGGGCGGCATTTGGTGGCGGTGTCGGAGGGGGTTGCCGAGACGATACGGCAGGCCATGGGCGTTTGGCGTTTTTCACCGGCAAGCTTGAGTGTCATCCCCAATCCATGCCCCATCGCGGGCATACGCCAGGCGATGCTGGCCCCGGCGCCGGATATTCCTGCCGAGCCGTATATCGTCAACGTGGCGCGCATGGTGCCCGCCAAGGATCATGCCTTGTTGCTACGCGCCTATGCGCGCTCGGGCGTGACCTTGCCGCTGGTGCTGGTGGGCGACGGTCGAGAGCGCGCCAACCTTGAAGCATTGGCCACGGAGCTGGGCATCGCCGAGCGGGTGAACTTCGCGGGCCAGCAAGACAATCCCTACCCGTGGATGCACCACGCGCGGTTGTTCGTGCTGAGTTCGCGCTTCGAGGGCATGGGTATCGTGCTGTTCGAGGCGCTGGCCTGCGGTACGCCGGTGCTGAGCGTGGACTGCCCCGGCGGCATTCGCACGATTCTCAAGGGCAAGCTTGAAAACAGCATCGTCGCCCATGACGAAGAAAGCCTGGCGCGGGGGCTGAGTGAAGTGCTCAAAGCCGACCCCGAGCCCATACAAGAAACATGGCTGGATGACTTCAAGCCCGAGACGGTGGCCGCGCGCTTCATGCATAAGCCCGAAGAGAGTTCGGCATTTTCTTCATGAGTATGTAAGACGTTAGTACTACGCACAGTGCGCGTTAATTGGTAACATGCTAACTATTAAGACAGCATGATGCATATAACGAGGCACGACGCATGGAACATGGGCAACCGCATCTTATCCGCCGCTTTTTGGGGCGACACAAGAAAAGCGCCTCCTTTCCCTTTCCGGTGAGGCCGGGAGGCCTGGCGTGAAGTCTTTGCTGCTTGGTGAGCGCCGATTGCCCACACCCCCTGCGGGCGATCCCGCATTTGCCCCCTTGGAAGACCCGCGCATGTACTGGCCGGTACAGCGGGCACGCTTGTCCAAAACGGTGCGAGAGGGCGCTCAAGCCATGGGCGTGCCCGTGGAGCTGGGCTTGCTTGGCCTTTGGCAGCATGCGTTACCGGGCGCCGCTTGGGTGGAGCGTATTGGTTTACCGCGCCGTGCGGTTGAATTAACGCTTGGCGACAAGCTGATCTTGCACGTGAATCCGAATGACTTGGTTCGAGCCACGCACTGGCAAGGCTGGCCCCATAAGCATCGGCCGACTTCCTCGTCGTTCATTTGGGATGGCGAGTGGGATCTACGGCGTGATGATCTACGCCAGGGATCTCGAGCGCGCTTCATCGCGGATATCGATGCCCACCGAGGCGATCTCACTCAATCGAAAGCCTTCGGCACGTACATGGCTCGCCTGAAGGCCGGCAAGCCCTGGTCGTCGCACCAGCAAGGCATCCTGCTGGATAGCGAGGCCCGCATCCTGACGTTCCTGCGTGTCTACCTGAGTTTCATGGACGACATGGCGATCCGAGGCTTCGATTCCACCCGTGGCAAGGATATGCTGGGCGTCGCCGTCACCCGCGAAGGCACGTTGATCAAGATAAACCGTGGCTTGCATCGCCTGGCTATGGCCCAGCATATCGGCTTGCCTTCCGTGCCGGTGATGGTGAAGGCCGTACATCGGGAATGGTGGGAAAGGGTGACGCGGGGGGCGCGAGGCAAGCACGCCCTGGCGCTGGTGAAGGAGAGCCTCGCCGACTGTCACCCGGAGATGGCACCGGGCCACTCGACCCTATAGAGTCGTGAAGGCAAAGTATAAGCCCTTCAAAGGCGCACAGTGCGTATGGCTTTAGGTTAAACGTACTGGCTGGCGTTAATGGAACGAGTGAGCTATGGGAAAGGGGTAAATGACCGAATCCAACGATGACATGAACTGGCGGTGTTTCATTCGCCATGTGACCACGGAAGTCTTGAACGGTAAGCCTGGGCTCCGGCTCGTTCGGCTCTGTAAGTCACTGTGGTCAACGAATTCCAGTCGTCAGGCGGTGCTACGGCTTCGTCTGACCCAGTTGCTGGGCCACCAAGGCTACCGTTCTCTTGCGAGATGGCAGCGGGCACGACTGGCAATGCGTTTCGGCGTGCACCTCGCCCCGGGAACGGTGATAGGTCGAGGGGTGCGTCTGCCTCATCCCACCTCTATCGTTATTGGTGGCGGGCTGCGTATCGGAGCGCGTTGTCGTATGTATCAGCAAGTTACCCTCGGCGCTGCACCGCCTGGTCATGGAGACCTGATGTGCAGGATTGGGGATGACGTGACCATCTATCCTGGGGCCAAGTTCGTGGGTGAAGGGCGGGTCGGCAACCGCGTTATCGTCGGTGCCAATGCCGTCGTGACCAAGGTCTTCGGCGATAATGTCGTGGTAGCTGGCACGCCCGCCAAAATCGTGCGTGAGATTCGGGCTGACGACCGTACTGGCTCGGAGAAATCGGTAGGGTATGAATAAATAGAGAAGTGGCTAGCTTCGCTTTGCCAGAACGTTTGATAGGAGCGGCCTCGAGCAAGGCGCTATCACTGGCAGGATGGTTTATCTTCCCACTGATACCTTGACCTTGTAGTCCAGTGGCAATAAAAGCCGTTAGTGCTCCGCAACAGCGCGTAAAGCTGCCCTGGATTAGAAGATTTTGAAGCACTGTCGTTCTAGTCTTGTGCCCCTTGTAGTTTCAGGTAACGCTGCGCGACCTGCTCGGCCTCCAGATGCGCTACATTCGCAACTCCTACATTTGGAGGGGTTTCCACGACATCATTGATAGCTTGAGCGAAAGCCGTGACATCTCCCATGGGTACCAGAAAACGCGAAAGCTCTTCGGTGAGTATTTCTCGGGGGCCAGATGGGCAGTCGGTACTAACGCATGGTGTCCCACATGCGAGAGCTTCTGCTAAAACAAGCGAAAAACCTTCATAATCGGAGCTAAGCAGTAGCGCTCTGGCTTGGCGCATGTAGGCATAAGGGGAGGCGCGATGCCCCAGCAATATGACACGCCCTTGCAGTCCCAGGCGTTCCACTTCCCGTTCGATAAATTGCTGGGCACTTCCTTTGCCGATAATGACCAACGGTAGCGTTGTGCCGCTCTCTTTGTATGCGGATAGCAATCTATCAAAACGCTTCGGGCGTTGATCCAGCCTTCCCACATACAGCAAGTAATCATCCGGAACGTCATCAACGACTTGCTGGCTTGTCTCAGTGATCGCTTTGAGGTCCAGCGGGTTATGCAAGCCTACCCCTGGCGTGCCCTGGACGTTGAATACGCGGGAAAGCGATTCCAGAATCCCATGTGACACGCCAATCAAACGCTTTCCATTGTAAAGCCGGTGTACCTTGCGTCGTTTACGCCATCGATCAATCCCGGCTCTTTTGCCAAGGAAACCGACATCGGGGTCGGCGTGCAGGCAATACCATGCACGATCCGCTACGCTGCTGCGGCTGACCACTTGATGCGCATGATGTAAATGCGCCACGACCAGTGTGTTGTGGCCCACGTCGATATCGTCCAGAAGACGGTCTAGCTGCTTTGCATGATTGGCGTACCGGCGCAGGCGCTGCCACCGTCCGGCAGGGCTATATGGCAAGCGATGTATCTGAACGCTATCGGGTAAGGTGTGCGCAACTCGGTCACTTAAGACCACGAGGGTAACCTCGGCGCCTGCGTGCTTGAGTGCAACACAGAGATCGCGAATGACGACCGGGGCTCCCCCCGTATTGAGATGGTCGGCGATGAAAAGAACGTTGGGTGGCATATATCACGACCTAGTATGAAAATGATGAAATCCAAACAAAATACCACAAAACCCTAGTGAAGGCCCTGCACCGGTTGGGGCTCTTGGTGCCTTCTGGTTCGTGGCACTGAGGTCAATCTGGAGCGGCTCAACAGTTTGGTAAGGCCTGTCGACCAACACTGTCTCGCGATTGAAGGCCCAGTGGCTCGCTGAGCATAAGGCATTGGGGTTGGTCGTCAACAACGCCAAGTTCCAAGACGGGGAGCAGGTAACCGATCAATCAGACAGGGATGCGACCTGACTGTCATCCACCAGATTTGACGTTAACTCTTTTTTACTTGGGTATCCGAGTTCAGTGGTTGATCTAGTATCTGCATGAAGCTGACCAAAGGATCTCTCACCGGGTTGCCTGGTTGATGCTTCACCCTTTAGCTGCGCGTGGAGAGCGATTCGATGATACGGCATTCATCGATGACGCCACCCTCGCAGCACATGCTCAACCGCTCAAGTTCCAGTTCCAGAGCACGCAGGTCTTGAAGGCGCGTCCGCACTTGTGCGAGCTGCTCCTCGACTTTGATATCCACTGCGGCACAGGACGCTTCATGGTTATCGACCAGGCCGAGCAGCTCGCGGATATCATCCAGACTGAAGCCGAGCGCACGGCTGCGCCGTATGAAAAGCAACCGATCGCGCTGCTCATCGGTGTAGAGCCGGTAGCCTGCGGCGGTGCGCGCTGCCGAAGGAAGCAGTCCCTGGCGCTCGTAGTAACGAATGGTCACCGCTTTCGTATCAGCAACCTTTGCCAACTGTCCTATCGTGTAGTGCTGGCTTTCACCCACCATGGCTGACGCCTCCTTGACCTTATAGTCGCTATAACCTTTATTCTAGCATCCATGGGTTTTCAAAGAGGACGGAACAATGGATAGCTGCTGCGACAGCAAGGCCGATGCACTTGCCCAGTTGCGGGCCAAGCAGGGGCGGGTTCTCTACATCGTGCTCGCGATCAATGCCGTGATGTTTTTCGTCGAGTTCACTGCCGGTTGGATGGTGGGTTCCACCGCTCTGCTCGCCGACTCGTTGGACATGCTCGGTGACGCTCTGGTGTACATCATTTCCCTGTATGTCCTGCACCGAGGCATCCGCGCCCGGGCGGGGGCGGCGCTTTTCAAGAGTGGGTTCTTGATGCTTTTCAGCCTGCTGATCATCGGCGAGGCAATACGTAAAAGCATAATGGGTGTGGTGCCCGGGGCCGAGTGGATGGGTGTGTTCGGGTTGATTGCGCTGACCGCCAATCTCTTCTGTCTGATGCTGCTCTATCGCCACCGCAGTGACGACATCAACATGAGTTCGACCTGGGTATGCTCGCGCAACGACGTCATTGCCAACACCAGCGTTTTGGTCGCGGCGGGGCTGGTCGCGTTCACCGGCACGCTGTGGCCGGACGTGATCGTCGGCGTCGGCCTTGCGCTGCTGTACCTGCACTCATCCTGGCAGGTGGCGCGCGACGCTTGGCCACAGTGGCGCGGGCATAGTGAGGGGCCAGCACAGGACGATGCTCCTGCAACGGCAACGGCAACGGCACCGGCAACGGCACCGGCAACGGCAACGGCACCGGCAACGGACGCCTGCTGTGGCACAGAGCCTGCCGCGGCGTCAGCTAGTAGCTGTTGTTCGAGCGCACCGGTGGAAACGGCTTCGTGCTGTGGCGATGACACCAAGGCGAAGCAGGATTCTTGCTGTGACTCGCGTCCTTCAACCAAGGCCGACGCCTGCTGCGGGTCTGATGAGGAGGATATGAAAGGCAAAGGGTGAGCGTGCTGAGTCTTGACGCATGCTCGGCTATCTCAGCTATCTCGGGTTCGCCGGGTCATCGGCGATGCCGGCGCCAGAATTTTGTAACGACAGCGATAGCTCTATAGGGTGTGTGTTCATTTCGTGTCGAACGTCGATACCGGCGATGGGGCTCGGCGCTTCGACAATGCCTAAAAACCTGACTCATAACTTCAATATGATGGGGTGATCGAATTGAACAACACGCTATTGAACAGACGCAGCTCCTTGATGTTCAGCACGGCCCTGGCCGCCTTGTTTCTTGCAGCGCAGCCCTTGTCGGCCAGTGAGGCCGAGCAGGACGAGTCGGCCAGCAAGCGCGGGCCGGAAACCATCGCCAACCAGTTCGTGTTCGGCTCCGGCAAGGAGTGTCCCCATGAGCCGTACTGCCTGCCCGCGCTCGAGAAAGAGTACGGCCTGCGCTTCGCCGATTTCGTGGTTACCGACCCCGGGGGGCCGCGCACACGAGAGGCGCTTCTGAACGGAGACATCCAGATCGGCGTGCTCTTCACCACCAATGGGTATCTTGCCACTGACCGCTTCGTCCTGCTGGAAGATGACCGTCACGCTCAGCCGGCGGAAAACGTCATTCCGGTGGCCCATCAGTCCATCGCCGACGCCTATCCCAAGCTCGGTGAGGTACTCAATCCGCTCAGCGCCGCCCTGACGACCCCGGAGCTGGCCGAGATGAACCGGCGCTTTGCGCTCGACGGGGTGGAGGCGGAGACCATCGCCCGGGAGTGGCTCCAGGAGCATGGGGCGTCCGCGCCTTCGGAAAGTGTGCCGAAAAAGAAAAAGGAGGGCCCTACCATCGTGGTCGGCTCTGGTAACTTCGCCGAGAGCATCATCCTGGCGGAAATGTATCACCAGGCGCTCGACCAGGCGGGATACCCCACCCGGCATCGGTGGGAAATCGGCAACCGCGCTACCTATCTGCCCCTGCTCGAAAGTGGTGAGATCGATCTGTTCCCGGAATACACCGGCAGTCTGGGCGGCTGGCTGAACACGCTCGCCGACACGACCGGACAACCCCTGTCGGCATTGCTGCCTGATCACGACCTGGTGGGCTTCGAGCCAGCGCCTGCGCAAGACAAGAACGGCTTCGTGGTCACCGCCGAGACCGCACAGCGCTACGATCTCGAAAAGATCAGCGATCTGGCGAAGCCCGCTCCCTGAAGCTCGTTCTCTGAAGGTGGCGAGAAGGTATTAGTGGGAGCGAATTTATTCGCGATCGTCCCTGTTGGAGGTACCCGCAACGCGGTAGGCTTCCAGGATCGAGACAGGAGCGCGTATGGCGAGTCAACACCACGATACCGGCTACAAGGAGCTGTTCAGCCACCCGGAGTTCGTGCAGCAGCTGATCGAAGGCTTTGCACCAGCCGAGATCGCCGCACTGATGGACTTCACGTCGCTCAGGCAGCA